>Ga0071330_1069597_pt1 | contig 89131 bp, 95 predicted proteins | sample GBScel77sediment_FD_63802 | JGI IMG/M metagenome (GOLD analysis project Ga0071330, IMG submission 63802) | Hot spring sediment microbial communities from Great Boiling Spring, Nevada - Cellulolytic enrichment Sediment 77C v2 (version 2) | ecosystem: Environmental > Aquatic > Thermal springs >...
CCGCCGGGATTTGAACCCGTGTCGCCGGCTCGGGAGGCCGATGTCCTACCAGGCTAGACTACGGCCGCTAGGGCAAGAGGAAGATTGATGGCTTAAACTTTTAATCATTACTCCTCTAATTGGCTGTGGAGGCGTGTGTTTGGTGGAACATGTTAAGTCCAATGTATATTTTTGGCAGGGGAGCGAGGCGTGTGCTGAAGCTGCCGTTCTTGCGGGTTGCCGTTTTTTCGCTGGGTATCCTATAACGCCGGCTACTGGGATTGCTGAGCACTTGTCGAGGCGTCTGCCTCAAGTGAGTGGCGTAGCCATTCAGATGGAGGATGAAATTGCCTCCATTGGGGCTGTTATTGGCGCTAGTTGGGCTGGTGTGAAGGCTATGACTGCGACGTCTGGACCTGGCTTTAGTCTTATGCAGGAGAGCATTGGATACGCGTTTATAACTGAGACGCCTTGCGTGATTGTTGATGTGCAAAGGGTTGGACCTGGCACTGGTCAAGCTACGAAGTGTGCGCAAGGTGATGTTATGCAGTCTCGTTGGGGGACTCATGGCGACTATTCGGCCATTGTGCTTTCGCCAAACTCGGCGCAGGAAATGTTCACCCTAACCATTAGAGCCTTCAATCTTGCTGAGAAATACCGCACGCCTGTGATTCTTCTATCCGACGAGGTTACGGCTCACATGCGTGAGAAGGTTGTTGTGCCGCCTGTGGAAACCTTGGAGATTGTTAATAGAAAAAAGCCTAAACCCGGTGAAAAAGCCTTTTTCGGCATTGAAGAGGTCCCACCGATGCCGGCTGTAGGCGAAGGGTTTAATGTGGCTGTTACAGGCTCAACCCACGACGAGTATGGAATAAGGTTTACTTCGGATCCGCTTGTTCATAGGCGGCTTGTGGAAAGGCTGAACAAGAAAATTCAAAACCATGTGGACGAGATTGCGGAAGTAGAGTGTTTCAACCTTGAGAACTGTGAAGTAGGGGTGGTTGCTTACGGGTGCACTTCACGAGCCGTTTACGACGTGGTTGAAGAAGCTAGGGCGAAAGGTTTGAAGGTGGGTTATGTGAGGCTTAAAACCCTTTGGCCTTTTCCAGACGAAGCCGTCCAGAAGCTTGCAGAAACAGCCAGCAAAATAATAGTTCCGGAAATGAACCTGCGCCAAATATTCTTTGAAGTGAAAAGGGCTGTGGAGGGCAGGGCGAAGGTTGTCCCCTTGAACAAGATTGGTGGCGGAGAGCTTATTACGCCGGATGAATTACTTGCCAAGATTTTAGAGGAGGCTGAAGGGGATGGCTGAGGCTTTCTCTGTTAAAAGGTATCTTAGAGACTTGAGGTTGCCGTTTTGCCCGGGGTGCGGCGCCTTCACGGTGATAAACGCTTTCTTAAGGGCTGTTTATGAGCTGGGACATGAGGATCTGCGTGGTTTTGTGTTTTGCAGTGGAATTGGTTGTTCTTCTTGGATTCCTTCGCCATACTTTATGGCTGATTCAATTCACACCCTTCATGGAAGGAGTATACCGGTGGCGACTGGCGTGAAGCTTATGCGTCCCGACCTTAACGTTGTTGTTTTCGGCGGGGACGGCGACATTGTTGGCATAGGCTTAAGCCACTTTGTGCACGCTGCCAGACGCAATCTCGATGTTCTTGTGATAATGGTTAACAACATGGTTTACGGAATGACGGGTGGACAAGTGGCGCCCACGACACCTTTCAAAGCGAAGACAACCACAACGCCCTATGGTAGTTTCGAATATCCATTGGACGCTGTTAGGCTGGCGGTTGCGGCTGGTGCGAATTATGCGGCGCGTTGGACAACAGCCCACCAGAACGAGCTTAAAGAAGCCGTGAAAAAGGCGTTGCAGCTTAAAGGGTTCCGTTTCATCGAGGTTGTAAGCCAGTGTCCCACAGCCTTCGGGAGACGCGTCGGCTTTAAAAATGCTTGGGAGATGATCAAATGGTTTAGGGAGAACTCCATAATGCTGGAGCAAGCCAAAAACCTAGACGAGGAAGACTTGGCGACAAGAATAGTTGTCGGCGAGTTTGTTCAGAGGCAGAGACCAACCCTAACGGAGACCCTTTATGCCACAATAAAGGAGGCGCAGAAGATTGGGCAGAGTTGAAGTAAGAATATGTGGGCTTGGCGGGCAAGGCGTGGTTCTGGCTGGGCAAATTCTTGGCAGGGCTGCGGTTTATGACGGGTGGAATGCTGTGCAGACTCAAAGTTATGGGGCTGAAGCCAGAGGCACAACAGCCAAAAGCGAAGTGATAATATCCGCCAGTCCAATAGGGTTTCCAATTGTTAGGAAATGTGACATATTAGTCGCCATGAGCCAAGAAGCCCTAGACAAAAATGTTAATGACTTGAAGGAAGGCGGTTTCTTGTTAATTGATGGTGAAATTGTTAAAAGTGTGCCTAGAATAAACGCGAAGGTCTACGCTGTGCTGGCAGCAAAAATCGCCGAAGAAAACTTTGGGGATTCCCTTTACGCGAACATGGTGATTTTAGGCGCTTTGAACAAGTTGACAAATTTGGTTAGAGACGAGTCTGTGGAAAAAGCCATAGCGGAAACCGTGCCCAAAAGCACCATTGCCATAAACGTGCAAGCATATAGAAAAGGGAAGGGTTCAGAGGCAAAATTGTTATTTTCATAAGGATGTTAATGTAAGCATAGCCCAGATAGAGGAATCATGTTGAGAAGGGAGATAACCTACGCTGCTGCTGGCGTTGATAGAGAGTTGAGGGCTGAAGCTAAGAAAGCTTTGCGTTTTCTACGGCGCACCTATAGCTTCAGCCGCTACGGCGAAATTGTTCAGCTTCCTTTCGGCAACGTTTTTCCTTTCCGCAGGGACTGCTACCTAGACCTCGTGATTGAGGGTGTCGGCACGAAGGTTCTTGTCGCCCAGTTAGCCGACAAATATGACACGATTGGTGTTGACGGCGTAGCTATGGCTGTTAATGACGTTATACGCTCCGGCGCCACACCATTGGCGGTGGCTGACAACATCCACGCACAGGTTTCAGACCCCGTTTTAGTTAGTGAGTTGATGAAGGGAATAGCCAAAGGTGCCGTTGAAGCCGAATGTGTTGTGCCAAGCGGGGAAATAGGCGACGTGGCGGAACTGATTAAAGGTTTAGCCGAGGGAAAGGGCTTTGACATGGTTTTCGCCGCCATAGGCGAAGTTTCAAAAGACAAGATTATCACTGGCAGAGACATTAAACCGGGCGACATAATCATTGGGCTTCGAAGTTCTGGAATCCACAGCAACGGTGTAACCCTCGCCAGAAAAGTCTTGTTCAAACAGTGGGGCGGCAAATATGAACCCTTTGATGTTCCAGAACCGCTTGAACGGGAACTTGTCTATGAGGTTTTGGAACCAACGAAAATCTACGTTAAGCCATTTTTGAGAGTTGCCGAGCGTGTAAGGGTTAAGGCGGCGGTGCACATAACTGGAGACGCCTATATGAAGTTTAATCGCTTAACCCTTTTCTCGAAAGGCATAGGCTTCGAGTTCAACAATTTTAAGCCCCAGCCAATTTTCAACTTGATTCAGAAAACCGCCTTGGAGCTTGGAGGCGCAATATCCGACGAGGAGATGTTTAAAACCTTCAACATGGGTTGGGGTTTTGCATTAATAGTTGACAAAACAGACAAAGACGAGGCTCTTGACATTTTGGAGAGGGCGAAGGTGCACGCGGAGGAAATAGGCCGTATAACAAGAAACAGGGGTATCCGAATCCTCTACAAGGGTAAACGGATCGTTTTGAAATAGCCCCCTAATTTTGCGTTGCTGGTGGTGAAAGTGTTTAAATCTTCTTGTATCAGAGATTAGCCTATGAAGTTTCGTTTGAAAGTTGAAGTTGGCTTAAAACCCGGACACAGCGATCCGGAAGGCGAAACTACAGCCCGTCTGCTTAGAGAGCTTGGGTACCGAGTTGACGGGGTTAACGTTAGTAAAGTGTACACAATTCTTCTTGAGGCGAATTCGAAGGATGAAGCCCTTGCAAAGGTTGATGAGATGTGTAGGCGGCTTTTAGCCAACCCCACAAAGGACAATTACACGATTGTTGTTGAGGAAGCGAAATGACAAGCCTTTACATTCGCAGAGACACCTCTTTCCCGCTTTACGAAATAAACCTCTTGGAGGCTTCGGACCGGCAGCTTTTGGACGTAAGCCGAGAACTTGGTTTAGGCTTAAATCTTCAAGAAATGAAAGCCTTACAGCACTATTTTAGGCGGCTTGGCAGAAACCCCACAGACGTGGAGCTTCAAACTTTTGGGCAAACATGGTCGGAGCACTGTTTCCACAAAACTTTCAAAGGTATAGTAAAGTTCAATGGGAGGGAGATTGACAGCCTTTTCAAAACCTACATAATGAGAGCGACAAAAGAAATCAACGCCAAATGGTGTTTCTCTGTTTTTGAGGACAACGCTGGCATAATACGTTTTGAACGCGACTATGGAGTAGCCGTTAAAGTTGAAACCCACAACCACCCATCTGCCATAGAGCCCTTCGGCGGAGCAGCCACCGGAGTGGGCGGTGTGATTCGCGACATTTTAGGCGTCTGGGCAGACCCCATTGCGTGTACAGACGTTTTAGGTTTTGGTCCACTGGACTACCCGTATGAGAGGCTTCCGCCGGGTGTAAAGCATCCCAAATACATTTTCATGGGCGTTGTAGCCGGCATAGGGCATTATGGCAACAACATGGGCATCCCAACGGTGAATGGCGCCATATACTTTGACGAAAGCTACGTTGGAAATGTCGTTGTTTACTGTGGCTGTGTGGGGCTTTTGCCGCTGAGAAAGTTTAGGCGAAGCGCTAAGCCCGGCGACGTTATAGTTTTAGCTGGGGGGAGAACCGGACGGGATGGAATTCACGGCGTGACTTTCGCGTCTGCTGAGCTTACTGAGAAGTCGGAGGAGATTTCAAGGCCGGCTGTGCAGATTGCAAATCCCATTGAGGAAGAAAAGCTTAAGAGGGCTGTTATTGCCATTCGCGATTTGGAGCTTGCTTCGGCTATAACCGATCTTGGCGGTGGGGGGCTTTCTTCTGCTGTTGGAGAAACAGCCAAGAGATTCAACTGTGGCGCTATTGTCCATCTTGAAAGGGTTCCGTTGAAATATCCGGGGCTTGCACCATGGGAAATCTACATCTCAGAGTCTCAAGAACGGATGCTTTTGGCTGTTCCGCCCGAAAACCTCAACAGAGTTTTAGAAATTTTCCAAAGCGAGGATGTTGAAGCCACAGCCATAGGCGAATACACAAGCGACAGGGTTCTCCGCATATTCTACATGGATGTAAAGATTGCAGAGATAGACATCCCCTTCCTCTTTGAGCCTCCAAGGGCTGTGCGCACCGCCGAATACATCTTGCCAAGACTGGAAGAACCAGAATTTCCAGAACCGGAAAACTTGACGGAAGTATTGATGCGTTTGCTGGCTTCACCGAACATTGCCAGCCGGGAAAGTGTTGTACGAACCTATGACCACGAGGTTAAGGGCAACACTGTTCTCAAGCCCTTGCACGGCGAGTATGGTGGGCCAAACGACGCCGCTGTTTTGAAGCCGCTTAAAGATTCTTGGAGAGGCTTAGCCATCTCGTGTGGCATGAACCCAAACTATGGGCGCATAGACCCATATTGGATGGCAGCCTCAGCCATAGACGAAGCGGTAAGAAACAATGTGGCTGTGGGCGGCCGCAGAATCGCTTTGCTTGACAATTTCACTTGGGGCAACCCTGAAAAACCGGATAGGCTTGGCAGCCTCGTAAGGGCTTGTGAGGCTTGTTACCGTTTCGCCAAAGCTTTCAGAACACCTTTCATATCTGGAAAAGACAGCCTATACAACGAGTCTCCAGCAGGCCCTGTGACGCCGACTCTATTGATAACAGCCGTAGGGGTTGTTCCAGACATCCGCATAACCGTTTCATTGGACGTTAAGGCGCCCGGAGACAGCATATATCTTGTCGGGAAAACCTACCAAGAGCTTGGAGGCTCGGAATATTATAGGCTGATGGGTTTTCTTGGAAAAACCGTGCCGAAAGTTCGCCCAACACAAGCGAGAAAGACTTTCCGCGCCATTACAAGGGCCATTGACATGGGGCTTATAAGTGCCTGCCACGACTTATCTGAGGGCGGTTTGGCCGTGGCGGCAGCTGAAATGGCTTTTTCCGGCGGCTATGGCATGGAGCTTGACTTGAGGCGGGTTCCAGCCCAAAAAGTTAGGCGAAACGATTTCCTTTTGTTCTCGGAGTCCAACAGCCGCTTTCTTGTGGAAGTTCCAAGCGGCTGCGAGCAAGACTTTGAGGCTTTGATGAAAGGCGTTGCCCACGCGAGGATCGGCCAAGTCTGCGGAGAGGCAAGGCTCTGCATTTATGGTTTAAATGGCGATGTTGTTGTAGACGCGTCTTTAGGCGAATTGTTGAGGGCTTGGAAAAGTTTTCTAGAAGAGGGGTGAAGCCTCATGAAGCGTGAAGAAATCCATGTCTGCATTTTACGTGTGGGCGGAACCAACTGCGACGTTGAAACCCAAACAGCCTTTGAAGCCTTGGGCGTTAAAGCCGAAATACTACATGCCAACGAGATGGTTAAAAAGCGAAACCTAATGGATTACGACGTCCTAATTTTCCCCGGAGGCTTTTCTTTCGGAGACTATGTGAGGGCCGGAGCCATATGGGCGAAGTGGCTTGTCGCAAAAATCGGCAAAGAACTGGAAGCCTTCGTTGACGAAGGCCGCCCAATCCTCGGCATTTGCAACGGTTTCCAAGTGCTTGTTGAGGCTGGCCTCCTTCCAGCTTTTGATGGCATAACCCCCTATCCGGAGGCTGCTCTAGCCACGAACCATCCGCCGGGATATCATTGCCGCTGGGTCTACCTAAAACATGAAAACCATGGGAAATGCGTGTTTACATGTAAAATTCCAGAGGGCAAGGTTTTGCGTATGCCCGTCGCCCACGCTGAAGGGCGTTTCCTATTTCCCAAAGAAAAGGAAAGGCGGTGTTTAGAGAGGCTTTACGAGAACGACCAGCTTGTTTTCCGCTACTGCGACAAGGGTGGAAATTACGCCAACGGCGTTTACCCAACAAACCCGAACGGCTCGTTCCATGACATAGCTGGAATTTGCAATCCCGAAGGCACCGTTTTCGGTTTGATGCCCCATCCGGAAAGGGCGTTTTTCTGGTGGCAGCAGCCCGACTGGACTAGGCAGACACTTATGCCTTTCCACGGAGATGGAAAACTAATCTTCGAAAGCCTAATCACATATCTGGAAAAGAAGTTTTAAGCTCCTTCAAACGCGGCAGCCCAGCCCGAGCGCCCATCTTCATTATACACCTTGAAGCCACAAAGTTGCCAAGTCTCCCGCACTCTTTTAGGCTTTTGTTGTTTAGCAAGCCGTAAAGGAAGCCGGCGCAGAAGGCGTCGCCTGCGCCGGTTGTGTCCGCAACTTCCACTTTAAAAGCTTCAACATGGTGGCTTTCTTCGCCGTTTGTGACGTAGCATCCGCGGCTGCCGAGCTTAACGGCAACTATCTTTACCCCTATTCGAAGTATTTTTTCAGCTCCAGCCACGTAATCCTCTTTTCCTGTCAGCAGCGCTAGCTCTTTCGCGTTTGGCATAAAAACAGAACACTTGCCAATTATGGGTTTAAGCCTTTCAAGACCCTTTCTGGCGTATAGTTCGCCGGGGTCTAAGCTAACTTTCACGTGTTCGGGGAGACTCTCCACAAGTTTTTTCTGAGCTTCGAAGGATTTTTCTCCAACGAAGGATGTTAAATGGAGAAAAGTGGTTTTGAAGGCGTAATCCTTGTTGATTTCCTCAAATTTTATGGTGTCGTTTACACCCGGATCCACGTATAGAGCGCGTTCACCCCTCTGGTCTACGAAGCCCATGACGACGCCGCTGCGCCCACTCCTAGCCCTTATAACACCTTTAGTGTCGACGCCTTCTCTGCGAAAATCTTCGAGGAGCATTTTGCCCTCCCGGTCATTTGCAACCTTCCCGATAAAGCCCACCCTGCAGCCGAGCCTCGCCAGTCCCACAACGGTGTTCGCTGCTGAGCCGCCGCAGGATTCTTCGCAGCTTATGACAAAGCCTTCTTCGTCTGGACCGGCTATCCTGTTAACTCTATAGAGTTTGTCCACGTTTAGGGCGCCGAAGCCCACCACATCGAAGAGGCGTTTCATGGAAACAGCTCACGCAAGTAAATCTTGTATTCGCCAAGTTTTCCGCCATAATTCCCGGCGGAAACTTTCACAACGCCTTTAACGGTTAAGGCAGCCTCTATGCCAGCCTTCATGGCTTTTTTGACGGCTTCGAGGGAAACTCCATTGATCACGATTTCCGGAATATAGTTTACGCCCTCCGGAACTTTGGATTCTTTGCCTAAACGGTTCTTCAGAGAAGGGCAATAGGGATGGTTTGTGGTGGGGCCTATCCATGGAAAACGGGTTTCAGGCTTCGAGCCGGCGGAGCACACTTCAAAAGGCGTGACCACACCCTCCACTTTGTGGATGGCTTCAAGGGCTTTCGCTCCGGCCTCTTTAACCGCCTCTTTTGTTTGGCACATTATCCAAAAGTTTGCGCCCATGACGCCCCGCCCATAGCCCAAAAAACGCTCTATAACAAAGTCTGGAACCATTATTGGCACAATAATCACCTCGCGTCCAAAACGGGTTTCTGTCCACTCGTAGCCGTCTCCGCAGTGGCCAACTCGCTCCATCATGTCAATCTTGCCCAAAGCGTTCGGCAAAGCATCAAAAACCGCCGTGAAAGGCTTCACAAGAATGTCTTGCCTAATCCGGTAGGAGAGTTCAATTTCAAACTTTTTAAGGGAGTCTGAAAAAGGCTTTTTGGGGTCTATTCCACCCCAAAACTGAAGCATCACGCCTTTACGGTCGTCCGGTGTCTCCTCTTTGCTTAGCCACTTTTCTATTCCGCCCTCAATTCTCCCAATAACTATGGATGGTGTGGCGGTTGCGTGTAAGGCGGCTTTCCGCAAGGTTTCATCATCGTCAGCCGTAACAATTACACGGCAGTAAACGCCCTCAAAAGCCTCAGCGTAAGTGTCCTCTATACGTTTTTCTTTCGTCAAAGCGATTCTCTCCAGCATCGTGTTGGGGTTTATTCTACTTTGTTGATTTCAGCTATTAAATCTTCAACCTTAATGTATGCCAAACATAACTCGTAGCGGTCTTCTCCCAACGGAACTTGATACAAGTGGTAGAACACACCATCGACAATTAGGCTTGTTGAGCCCGAAGGCAGTTCACTGTAGTTTCCGTCTTGGAAGAAGTTCTTCTTCACAATGTTCCAGTATTTGAGGTCTTCCGACGAGTATAAGTCATAGCCTCTTCCGTTGTATATTCCCACAAGCATGTACCATTTTGAATTTAGACAGAACAGTGTTGGATTTTCAAGGGTGCCCGTCACCGCAATTTTAGTGTAGTTCCATTTTGTTCCAAGGTTTTTGGCTGTTGCTAAATGCATTTCGTATTTGGCGGCTGATATCAGCATGTAGTAGGCGTCATCTACTTTCGCTATGTATGGGTCCCAGCCGAGGTTTGGGGAGAGAATTTCCGGCATGTTTTCTATTGTTAAGTATCCATGGTCTGCGAACTCTGATGGGCTGTTAATGTCTGTTCCAATGGCTAGTCCAAGCCTTGCAAGGCGAATGTCTATATCAACCGTGTTTTTCCAGTCGCTGTAATAGAGGTAAAATTTTCCATCGTCCGGGTTGTATATGCAGTAGGGCGCTATCTTTCCGTCCATTGATGTTGGCGTAAAACCAACAAAAGTGTAGGAGCGTAAATCCTTGGTTTTTATGACACCGGTCAGCCATGCGCCATCTGTTTTGAAAAATGATGCCACAATGTAATAGAAGCCTTGAGAGTCTCTGAAAACTCTATGGTCTGGGTACCGCACGAACTCCGGGTCTTTTATGCTGCGCATGTCTGGAACTAGCAATGTTATGGCGCCGCAGTAAACCCACTTTGTTTTTTCTTTTTCCTCCTCTTTGACCTCTTTTGTTGATAAAAATTGAAATGCCGCAACTGTTGCAACTACAATGATGGAGATTGCGATTACAATTATAATCTCATGTTTGATCTTGCTGAGCGGGTTCAAAATTATCCAAGCCTTCCTATGGCTTCTCCTCTTACGCTTTTTCTGAAACTTGTGCTTTCTTTTATCAGTTTATCTAAGTTCTCTTTTTTAACAATTTCAACTGTTGGCAAAGTGGCTCCATGTGCTTCCCAAAAAAGGTTTTTCAATTGCTGGTTTATGTCAAGGCCTTTAAGCGTGTTAATGTTCCAAGCTTCTGCAAGTTTTATCACGCCTTCTCTGCCTTGTTTGCAGAAAACCTCTGTTAGCACCGCGGTGACTAGGGCTTTATCCGCCATGACGGCGATTTCCGCTTCCCTTACGGCGTATTCGTTGCCGTTGAAGGATATAGTTAAGCCGCCGTCGCGGCGCACTGTTCTGAAGGCTTCCACGTCTGTTATGCTGTCGCCAACATAAACCACGTCTGAAAGGCTTAACCCCATTCTTTCGGCTATTTGTCTAACTGCCTCCGCCTTCTCGTGTCCTCCGACGGGGTTGACTTCGCTGAAAATTTTTCCGATCTCCATGGCGGCTATTTCCTTCCAGAAAATTTCGTCCAGCCTTTGGATGGCTTTTCTCTGCGGTTCTGGAAAGTCCTTGATGGTTTTGGCGCCCGGTGGAATTTCGATTATGGGCATTTTGGCTATTTCGGCGGCTAATTCCCTAAGCCTATTCCTCTCTCCTTCTTTCAACGTATATTTGTCGATTTCAACCCTTGTACAGTAGGCGTTTTCAAACGGAAAGTCTATGACGCGGCAAAGCGCCCTAATGTAGTGCTCGTAGCTTGTGCTAACTATGAAGGCTTCCGCCACGCTTCGGATAAACCAAAGGGCTTCCTTAACTTTTGGGATTAAAACAAGGGTTTTCGCCGAGAAAACTCGCATTTTCCTGTCCGTAACGCCATAAGCCCTCAGAAAAGGCAGTATCAGCTTTAAGGTGTCGCCAGCCTTGTATCCCGGCCTTTCGAAGACTTCTGCCAAAACATCGTCGTATCGGCTTATAACAGTGTAAAAGTGTTCGCCGTTTGGCACGTAGCGGGCTGTAAGCTCGAAGGCGTTGTCGTTTTTTGAAATCGGCCCTTCACAGTCTGATATATACGCTTTTTTCATTTTCGTTTCCGGAGTTCCTCCATGTGGCGGACGCTCTTTTCTATGTGTTGTTTTGAGGCTATGTCTGTCCGATGCCAGAGGGCCCCACCCTTTATGGCGTTTATCCCCTCCAAAGAAATATTTCTGGCAGATTCTATGGTTTCTCCTATGCCGACAACGCAGACAGCCCGGGATTTCAAGGCGTAAACCTCGTTTCCACGAAGCTCCATGGACGCCGGATAAACGCGGATTCTATCGCCATACCTTCTTTCCAACTCATAGGCCCTTGTCAAATCCACCGGGCTGCCCACTTCCCTCTTGTTTACCCGTTCTGGAAAGGCTTCCTCGAACCCACCGTAGTTTGGCGGAACCTTGTAGGTTACAACCGTAGCAGCCTTTTCAACCTCTATGCGAGTTAAGTTTCCCTCAAGAATTTTGAAGCAAACATCCACAAAATCATCTTTCAAGATTGGCAGAATGTTTATTATTTCCGGGTCTCCGGGGCGACTGTTGTTCTCAAGGATTTTGGGCTCCTTGCCCGTATGCATAAACGCCACATAAAACGGGATGCCCCGCAGTGCTTGGCCAGCGGAGGCCTTCCACTTCTCAAAAATCCTGTTCACGACGGCTATTTCCTTTTCTCTGTCCGCCTTTGTCATGAATGGCAAGATGTCGCCCGCATCCTTGTAGGAGCCCATCCCACCGGTGTTTGGTCCCTTGTCGCCGTCGAAGGCGCGTTTATAATCGCGGGTTTCTGGAAGAGGCACCAGATGCTTGCCGTCACAGAAAGCCTGAAAACTGGATTCTTCACCTTCAATTTTTTCTTCTACTATGACTGCGCCGTGCTGAAGGTTTTCCCAGAAATGCTCGAAAAGTTGTTCTCGGGTTGTGAAGTGGTCTCCCCAGACGCCCACGCCTTTCCCGGCGGCTGGCTTGTCCGGTTTAACAACCGCCAATTCGTTGAGTTCGTCAAGCCACTTGTAAAGGGCTTTTTTGGCGTCTTCCCGCGTTTTGTAATCTTCAGGTTTGAAAATTTTGAAGCTGGGATTAACCTCTGGAACAATTTCCTGGAAAAGAAGCCGCTGTTGAACTTTGCTGGCTTCTATGGCATATTCCTTTGTTGGGCAAATCATGGGTATGCCCGTGCGCTTTTCCACAATGTCACGGACACCTTCAATAATGGGCTTTTCAGGACCAACTATGCCGAAGTCTATTTTGTCCTTGTGGGTTTCAGCGAACCTGCATATGTCGTTCACGTTTAAGTCTGGTATGACCACGTGTTGGGCTGCCCTTTTCACGTTGAATGGGTTGCGCTGTTTGTCCGCCACATAAACTTCCACTTGGTAGTTGGGGCTTCTTGTAAAGGCGTCCACCATAGCGGCTTCCCGTGCCCCATAAGAGACGACAAGAACTCCGACCTTTTCCACCAACGCCCTTTTCACCTTCAAACGTTAAAATGAGTGTAAGGCTTTAATCTTTTTTACCAGCGTTAGCTTTCGCCGAAAAGCTCTGGAATCTCGTAAAGCCTCCCGGGTTCTTCGCGGCCTTCCAGAAACCTCTTCTTCATTTCGTCGGCGATTTTTTGGGCTAGAGGCGTTGGATACTTGCCAGTCAAGCATCCGAGGCATAGCTCGTCTTTTCTGAAGCCCGTGGCCTTCACAAACCCGTCAATCGATTGGTAGCAGACAGCGTCCGCCCCAATGATTTTAGCTATCTCTTCTGGCGTGTGTTTGGCGCCTATGAGTTGGCCGTAGGTTGCCATGTCTATGCCGTAAAAGCATGGTCCAATAATGCGTGGGAAAGTCACAAACAAATAAACTTTTTTGGCGCCCATTCTGCGAAGCTTCTCAATGGTAACCCTTGTCGTGTCTCCCCTCACAATGCTGTCATCCACCACTATAATATTCTTTCCTTTCATTTTGGAGGCTAAAATGTTAATTTTCTTGTCTATGGTGGCGTAACGCTCCTTCTCAAGAAGGATGAAGGCGCGCTCCGTAACATACCGGTGCCTTCTGGTGGCTCTTTCCCAGCGCAAACCAGACTCTTCATGCACTCCGAAAGCCGCGTCATCTCCGGTTTCAGGCATTGAAATAACCATGTCTGCGTCCTTCACCACTTCAGGATACTCGCGGACGAGGTTTCTGCCAAACTCTTCGCGGATTTCATAAACATGTTTATCGTTGAAAATGGAGTCCGGTCTAGCAAAGTAGGCGAACTCGAAGGCGCAGAAAGCCCTACGTCCCTTTTTCAGTCTTGTTCTTTCAAAACCTTTTTCAGAAACCGTCACAAACTCGCCCGGTTCCAGTTCAAAATCTCTGTAAAAGCCGTTTATATCCAAGCCTACACTTTCAGATGAAAAAGCGTAAACGTCTCCGCTCGGGCTGTGGCCAGCACATAAGGGCCTTATCCCATGGGGATCCTTGAAGGCGAAAAATTTTCCATCCCCAGTTATTCCAGCCACCGAAAAGGCGCCGTCTATTTCCTCCATACATTTTTCCACGGCTTTTTCAAGGCTTCTCCCCTCCGTAAGCGCGATCAAAAGTTTGTGGCATATTATGTCTGCGTCGCTTCCATAAGAAAACCCTGGAAAGTGTCGGCTGATCTCCCTTTTAAGCTGAATTGCGTTAACAATGTTTCCGTTAAAGGAGACCGCCACTTTTAAGCCGTTTTTATTGGCTGTTGAGGGCTGTGTGCCGTCTAAAAGAGATTTCTCGTCAGTTTTTCCAGAAGTAGTGTATCTGACGTTGCCTATGCCTATTGAACCGGGCAGTTTCCCAAACCACTCGTGGATGGCACTTGCCCTAATTTTCGGGACAAGGTCTAGGCTTCTGTAAGCGTAAAACTCGCCGTTTAAATATGTCAAAAAACCGTGGGACTGATGTCCCCTATGGTTTTGCGCCCTCAAACCCCAATAAATGTAGGGGAATATGGGCTGTTTGCTGAGGCTTATTGCGCCAAAGACGCCGCACGCTATTTTTGGATGTTCTCCCATGTCCCGTGGATAAAAACGCGGTCACTTATCAACTTTTAGAACAAATTCAAATCAAAAACATGAAAAAGTCCAGAAAACCATAGAGGGGTAGTGTATTTGTAGAATCGGAAAAGCCGCAACTATGACCCTTGCTGAGAGAGGAAAATTTAGTGGACGGGAGAGAATAAGGGGCAACGCAGCAAAATTATGGTGTAAGCCTAAACTTGTCCCTAGGATACAAGGTGACTTCTCTAATGTTTCTTTTACCCGTCAACATCATCGTCAGCCTTTCCAGGCCTATGGCCCAGCCGGCGTGGGGCGGCATGCCATAATCGAAGGCTTGCAAGTGGTATTTGAAGGATTCTGGGTTTAACCCCTTTTCTTTGAGGCGTTGTATGAGCAATTCTTTCGAGGATATTCTTGTTCCGCCGGACGCCAACTCAATCCAGCGCCACATCAAGTCGAAGCCTTCGCAGAGTTCTGGGTTGTCGTCTCGTGGTTTTATGTAAAAAGCCTTGGAACGCGTCGGCCAGTCCGTTATAAAGTAGAAGTATGGGTGAATTTTGCCTAAAGTTCTGAAGGCTGGTGTCGGTATGTCTTCACCCCACGGGATTTCTACACCCTCTTTTTTCAAGTCTTCCAGAACTTTGTCGTATGTTAGGCGTTTGAACGGGATTTCAGGCACTTCAACCCGATAATTCAGCACGGCCAATTCTTTGCGGCATTTTTCGTTAACCACCTTGCATGTGTGTTGTATGAGTTGCTCTAACAGCTGCATGACATCCTCAGCCGTGGCAAAAGCCTGCTCAATGTCTATGGAGACAAACTCGCTCAAATGCCTCCGCGTGTGGGATTCCTCAGCCCTGAAAAACGGCCCTATCTCAAAAACCTTCTCCAAACTCATGACAAGCTGTTCCTTGTAAAGCTGAGGACTCTGCGCGAGGAAAGCCTTCCTCTCAAAATAGTCCACTGGGAAAAGCGCGGCACCGCCCTCAGTGGCTGAGGCAATTATACGGGGTGTGTGAACTTCTATGAAGCCTTTTTCAAATAGAAAATTGCGTATTGCATCAACAGCTGTATGTTGAATCTTAAAAATTGCCACGTTTTCCTCGCGGCAAAGGTCCAGTGCACGCGCGTCCAAGCGCACCTCCAGCGAGGCCGGCACTTTTCCAGTTATGTCGATGGGCAGCTGCGGCGAGGCTGTGCCAAAAATCCTTATCTCTTTCGGTATAACTTCGACACCCCTGGGCGTCATTTCAGTCTTCCTCACAACTCCTTTGACGCCGATGCTGTATCTTTTCTGCAACATTTCCGACTTCGACAAAACTTCGGCGCTAACCACTTTTCGTGGAACCGTAATCTGCACAGTGCCCTCGCGATCCTGCAATATTATGAAGCGTATACCGCCCAAATCTCTGATTTCCTGAACCCACCCAAATAGAATTATCTCTTGCCCGTCCAGTTCGGGTTTTACATCAACAGAGTAATGGGTTCTCCGCCAGTCTCCAAGGGCGTCCAACTTCATATACAAGCAGCCTCTAGTTAGTCGGCAAACTCTACACGCAACGTCATGTTTCGAACTTTACGGGCAATCTCCTTTAAAGCCTTAACATCGAAGGGAGGCTGTCTGCCACTTTTCCTTCTCAAAATTACCCTTGTTTCAGTTGTTCCATCAGGAAGCCAAATAGTGTTTATGGTAACTATGCTTAATGGAGCGAATAAATCCTCCAAAAACTTCCTATCATCAACACCGTTTTCAAGCACACGAATAGACTTCCCCGTCTTCTCACTCAAAGCTTTAATTATCTTCCCGCCATAGCCGAGAAGACGAGGAACATCCCCCCTGCCCACAAGCACTGCTAAGGTTTTTCCAGCCTCCACCGCTTTATAAAAGGTAACATTTTGAAGCGACGGATAACTCTCCTCTAAAGACAAAAGTAGCCGGGCAACTTTCAAGTCTAGCTCCGACACTTCGCCGGACTTAATTTTTTCCGAACATTTTTGGCACAGTATCCCGCTTTTCAAACAGAAACTGCATAGTACCGTTTTCACCTAGGAAAGCGCCCTCCACAAATAAAGGAGGGGCGGCGGAGCCTTGGAATTGAAGGCGTGTTTATTGTTTGTTGACGTTCTCAGCGTTCTAGTGTTATTTCGATGGTGCTGACGTTTGTGGGTGTGCCTCCCTCTTCCCTAGGTGGCACTGTTTCGGTTCCAATGCCCACTTTCTTTATCTTAACGTCTGGTAGGAATCGGCGCCTTACAACTTCAACGACGTCGACAGCTCGGCTTATGGCTCTTCCTCTGGCTTTAATATTTACCTCTTTTGCTCCGCCGTGGAAGAGGGTTATGCAAGCCAGTACATAGTTCATTACTGGCTTTTTCCCGATCAACACTGAGTTGCTCTCAGACATTGTACCGCCTCACTCCTTGTTTTCACTTTTTCTATGGCTTCATAACCTTTTTTTCCGATAAATAAATATGTTGCGGTTAAAAAGTTCTAGAGAATCCTCTCCCCAGACCTTGTTAAATAGCTTGTTTAATTTTGCTCCTTCCAAATGTCTGAATAACTTACACAAGGTAAAACAGGCCACTATGAAGGGTGGGCGCTTCAAAACTTGAAGTGTCAAACCAAAAAATATATTTGAGCGGTATTTATTGTTTGTTGTACCCCAGAGGTTTAAACAATGCCAATAACAGACCCTTTCAAAAAAACTTTAGCGCAACAACGCAGACTTTACGTTAAAATCTGCAGAGAATGCGGCGTCAGAAACGCTACCACAGCAGTTAAATGCAGGAAGTGTCACAGCAAAAATCTTCGCTGGAAGAAAAGAGAAATAATCAAGTAGCTAGAACATTTTTCTTTAAATTTACAAAAAGTTCTCACCCTTATTTTACAAGAAAAGTTCTAAAAAATATATTAACATAAAGTGAACAACAACCATTTACTGATTTTGAGGTGTAAATGTAGTGTCATGCAAGAAAGCCACCAAGAAAACTGCCAAGAAAAAGAAGGCTGAAACGAAGTAAAATTCACTGCGCGGCTTTCAACTTCCCATCGTTTTTCTATAAAATCCTTAGTAGTGTTTCCATGTTAAAAAATGTGTTTGCACATCCATTCTTCAATAGAGGTACAGCTTGACCTGCAATATTCATTTGACTTAAAACTTCTCCAGCAAGCCTCAACTCCTCACCGCAAGCAACTCCAACAACACCTTCATAACGGTTCATCTTCAAAATCCTTGAAACGCAGGATCCTCCGGGCAAGATGTACACGTCATAGCCTTTTCTTTCAGCGATAGAAACCGCCTTATTAATGAGGCAGTCTGGAGAACAGTGGGCGCAAACATACGTGGGGATGTCATGCTCAAACCTTGCCTTACAACGGTTATCCATAAACTTTCTCGAACAATGTGGAAGGAAAAGCACTCTCCTCTTTGTTTTTCTAAATTTTTCCCTTTCCAAAGAATTCCTAGCCTCCACGTCAACTAAATCCTCTAGAAGGCGGACAGCATCCGATAGGTTTAACCCCGTCAACTCCTCAATCCTAAACCTTCTAATAAGGTCTTGTAAAGCACTGCCAATTCTTTTATGCATCCTTTTCTCATAGCTTATTCTTGTGACTTCTGTGAAAAAGAACCTTGGAATTTTTGAAAGATCGAATGTAAACTTGTATGGCATAAACCTAAAAAATAGAGAACAAACCTTTAAGTTTAACCATTCACAAGGCGAGGCTTAATCTAAGAAGTGCGGAAGGCAACTGAACAAATGGGTTTACCTGATTTCCTTAAAAGAATAAAAAACGGCAAAGTTGAGGAGAACCCAAAAATCAACCAAACTCAAACAACGAAAAGGCTGTTGCAAAGGCTCGGAAAACCGCGAAAAAGTTCCTCAAGTCCTTAGATGTAGAAGCAACGCCACAGACACACGCTTGGTTTTCTATTTTTCCCCTTCTTCCGTGTAACCGAGCAGTTCTCTTAAAGATTTAACTTCTTCCCGCAGCATGTTTACTTCGCTTTCTAATGCGCTGACTCTGGACTCCGCGGCTTTCTTCAACTTTTCAATTTCAAGCATTAAATTTGCCCGTTCAGTTTCAAGGGTCTTTATTTTTTCGCGCAGGTTTTTCAGAGTTTGCATCAGCTCACCTTTTATCACTTTTATTCTTTCAACCATGTTTTTAATGCTTACTGTCTCCTCCTTCTCACTCTTCTCTTCAACCATAGTCCTGAACCTTGCCTTGCAACTTGGGCATTCGAAAAGTCCCATTAACTTAGGTGCACCCTCTTGAGGACCACGGGCGGAAACATTCCATGTCTTAACGGCTGTAGATACCTCGCTTCCACACTTTGGACACTTTACCAAACCAACAACCCAATAATTAAAAATGCCTCCGGATACTAAAATGTGTTTTGTCGTAGACTGAAAACTGAAGGAAATATTTTAAATTTCACCGGCGTGAAAAGAGGGGGTAGGCTTAGAGAGTTATATTGAACATTAATCGTTCAACAAGCTCCTTGTAACGGTTTCGAATAGTGACCTCTGTTACTTGTGCTATTTCGGCTATTTCCCTCTGCGTTTTCCTCTCTCCGGTCAACACGGAGGCTATATAACTTGCAGCTGCAGCTATGCCTGTGGGTCCCCTTCCGGAGGTGAGTTTCAACTCTTTGGCTGCTGCTAAGATTTTGTGGGCTATTTCCTCAACTTTGCCTTGCATTGTAAGTTGGTTTGAGAATTTTGTTATGTATTGGCTTGGCTTCAAGGGTGGAATGAAATAGTTCAGCTCTTTTATTAGGAAGCGGTAGCTGCGGCCAACCTCTTTCTTGCTTACGTTTGACGCTTGGGCAATCTCCTCCAAGGTTCTAGGTAAACCACACTGTCTGCACGCCAAATATATGGCGGCGGAAGTTACTCCTTGAATTGATCTTCCACGTATTAGCTTCTCTTTAACAGCTTTCCTATATATGAGAGAAGCCGTTTCCAGTATGTTTTTCGGTAGGTTTAGGGTGTTTGCAATTTTCGTTATTTCGGACAGCGCGAAGGCTAGGTTGCGTTCAGTTGCGTCTGAAACTCTAATGCGGCGTTGCCACTTCCTAAGCCTGTAAACCTGAGCCTTCTGTCCTGGAGACAAACCTTTTCCATAGATATCTCTGTCGTGCCAGTCAATCATAGTGGATAAACCTTTATCATGTATAGTGTATGTCAAGGGGGCTCCTACGCGGGTTCTCTTCGCTCTTTGCTCATCGTCGAAAGCCCTCCATTCCGGCCCTCTGTCCGCCAATTTAGCGGCGATAACATATCCACAGTTCATGCACACAAGCTCTGCGCATTCGTAATCGCGCATGAGCCTTGTGCTGCCGCATTCTGGACAAGCTTGAACCTTCGCATATTGAATCTGTGGGGTAAGACTTTCATCTTCAACTTCCGCATCACTCATGTTTCTCCCTTCTCTTTTTCGAGGGGAGCATATACAACGCCTTGCCAGCCAAAAAGTCCAGTTTAGAAATTTTGGGTTTTATAGCCACATAGGGTGAAGATACCGGTCCGAAAATGTCGAAAACTTCACCTATAGGTTTTAAGTTTTCGTCTACGACGGTTTCCCCTAACTTTGGTAAGTTTTCCACTTTAACAATAATGTTTCTATTTTGGCTAACATGGAGTATGCGGCCTAGTCTAATCAACTTTTTAAGTTCCCCTCGAAAAACAAAAGGTTTCAACGGGACATATTATTTAAACCTTTCTACGTTGCTTTGCGTAATGAAAGACTTTTCGCGTTTTCTTGTCGAAACATTGATAAATAGGTGTTGTTGATTAAGAACAGTGCATTTGAGGGTGAGGCTTATGTCCAAACCGTTCTACGTGAAATTTGAGGTTCCAAAAGAAGTTGCAGATGCGGCCTATGAAGCCCTACAATTAGCCTCTAAGACGGGAACCGTGAAAAAGGGCACAAACGAAACAACCAAAGCTGTTGAGAGGGGACAAGCAAAGCTTGTGGTCATAGCGGAGGATGTTGACCCCCCAGAAGTTGTTGCACATTTGCCGCTGCTCTGCGAAGAAAGGAAGATTCCATACGTCTACGTTCCCAGCAAGGCGAAGCTCGGCGAGGCTGTTGGCATAGAGGTTTCAGCAGCTTCTGCATGTGTAATCAATGAAGGCGACGCCGCAGGGCTTATTAAAGAGATAATTAAGCGAGTTGAACAGATAAGGAAAGGAGCTAAGTAATGAGCAAGGAAAAAGAGACAACAGAGGCAGAGGAAGAATTAACCCCTGCAGAAGTCATTCAAATTATTGGAAGAACGGGTGTGACAGGGGAAATCACACAAGTCAGAGTGCGGATTCTAGAGGGAAAAGATAAGGGACGCATTATAACCCGCAATGTGAAGGGCCCTGTTCGCTTGCAGGACATCCTTATGCTAAGAGAAACCGAAAGGGAAGCGAAGAAAATAACAAGGTAAGTTGCGAACATGCATGGAAGCTGGAGGTTTTATGGATGGCAAAACCTAGGAAGTGCTCGTTTTGTGGGAACGAGTTTCCACCGGGCACTGGCATGATGTATGTTAAAAATGACGGGTCCATTTTCTGGTTTTGTTCAAGCAAATGTAGGAAAAGCTCTTTAAAGCTTAGGAGAGATTCCCGCAAACTTAAGTGGACAGCGTATTTTGGTGAAGAGGAAAAGGGCAAAGCTTAGGGTTTGCTGAGAACCCTTTTCATCACTTCTTCCCATAAAAGTTTGTTGTGAATGCATCCAATGTCGGGTGCTTTGACGTTTCCGTTGAAGTAGCTGTAAGCCCTCGCCCGGCACCCTCCGCAAATATATTTATCCGGACAATTTCCGCAACCAACTTCCCTGCCCTTTACAATATAGGTTTCAAGGTTTTCCCTAACTCGCAGCTGCCAAAGCATAGGATCTCTGTCCCAGATTTCTTCAAAAGAATCCTTCAACATGTTGCCGAGAACTGTCTCTTCATTTGTCGGGAAGAAAACGCACGGTTTTATGTCACCGTTTGGCTCTATAGCGCAATATAAGCGTCCAGCCCCGCATCCGCCTAAGAAATTGGCAACATTTTCGACGCCTTTTTTCGCTGCGTAATGGGCTTCAACCATGAATTTTTGGCCAACTTGTTGAGACAACTCCTTTGTAACGCTTGCGTATTGTGGGCACGTGCTAAAGAATCTGTCCACCTTTACGTTTGACCTGCCGGTTTTCAACTCTTCTTCTTTGGCTTGTAGGTATAGGCTGATTATCTCTTTGCCTATGATCTGCAAAACCTGAAGTCTCTCCTCTGGTGTCAGGTCTAGTTCAACAAGCGTCCTTGCCCGTCCAGTTGGAATATAATTGAAATGCATGAATCTGACATCCAATTCCTTTGCCAACTGTAGGATTTTCTCGATTTCTGCAAGGTTATTTTTGTGCAGAACTGTTGCAATGCACGTGTCTATGCCCTCCTCAACGCAGTTTTTTACACCTTGTAGGGCTTTTTTGAAGGCGCCGGGTATCCCTCTAAACTCGTCGTGCACGTTTGGCGATGCTCCATCAATGCTTATCTCCACATAGTCTACTCCGGCGTCCTTGATTTTCTTGGCTATGTCTTTGGTGATTAGTGTCCCGTTTGAGGCTATGCTGATGTATGGTATGCGTTTTTTGGCGTAGGCTGCCACTTCAAAAAAGTCCTTCCTTGCCAGAGGTTCCCCGCCACTAAGGGAGAGGGCTGGTAGACCTATGCCCGCAATTTTTGAAAGATTGTCGATAACCCGTTTTGCTTCGTCCGTGGATAATTCTGGAAGCGAAGCACTTCCCGCGTCTTCATAACAATGCTTACATCTCAAATTACACTTATACGTGAAGTTCCAGACAACTTCGAAGGGACCGGCTGGCACGAAGGGTATGCGAATTCCATACTTTTCTATTCCTTTCATCATTAAACCAAAACCCTTAAACCATGCTTCGCCATACTTGTCTTTGATGAACTGTTTTCTCATGAAGTCCTTGTCCGCTTTCAATAGGCGACTGCCAACCTCATAGAAGGGTTTGGCTATGTTGCGGCTTATGCTTCTACAAGTGGGGCAGAGGTTGATGGGTTCGCCTAAAAAATCTTTCAGAGAGTTTAGGAGCAAACTTCCATCACGGGGGCATTCAATGTCGAAACGGCTGATAAGCCCCCTCAACAACGGGTTAACAGTCACACTAAACAAGGCGTTTCCTACAGTGTCCCTTTGCATAATCAACCACACTTTTGTGTAATAAGACTGTTATCAACAGTGGACTCTTTAATCTTTTCCCAGCCATATGCGGGCTGCGGAATATATCGACCATCAGAACATTTCACCTTCTGAAGGAACCAATTTATTAAGACATGCGATAAACATGCATAACCGAGGGAAACAACATGGCAGCAAAAAACAAGAAAACGCCAAAGAAAATAGACATTCTTGAGTTGTCTGATGCGGAAAGAACGAGGATTATCAAGCAGATTAAGCAGAGACTTCAGAAATCCATGAATGAGGCGAAATTGTGGAGGACTCTGCTTCAATACGAAGAACTTAAGATTAATGGGCAAGTAGTTTTTTCAAGCAATAATCCTTTAGAAGGGCTCTCCGTATCGTTGGGACATTAGCGGAACACAATAGCATATACCTGCCATCTTTTATTTAGGTCATTTTGCTCATCAATTTGATATAAAAAGAAGGGAAATTGTGTAATTGCACTTTTAACGGGTGTCGACCAATTAACCGCAAGTTCTGTCCTTATGCGGTTGTAGCGTAAACTTCACAATTAGCATGTATGGTTCTGTGGGAGCATAAACCGCATAGCCCTCTATTCTAATGTAAAGTGTTTTCGTCTTATCAATCAGCACTCTTTCTGGCGAGTTTAATGTTGCTCCGTTGTAACTAAGTCCATGGTCCCAGTACACTAGGAGATCAAGGTCTGATGTTGGGTAGACACTCCAGTCCCTTTGCCAATACAGTATAATTTCTGCCGAAGTTGCCCCTTTTGGCACATCAATCTTTATCCATCCTGTGCTTTTTCCTTCAGAAATTCTCCCAGTCAATATTGTGTAGCTGTATCGGCCGCTCTGTGGTTTTTCGTGCTTAACTGTGATTTTTATGTGGCATGATATTTTGTCATAGCTTGTCCAGTCGTTTTCTATGACTATTTTGACATAACCTGGTTCTATAGGTGCTAGCCGAGTTAGGTCATCCGTGTAGACACCTGTTACCTTTCCGGACCATGTGGTTTCGTAGTCAGTGATGAGGAAGCGGGCGTTTCCCCAAACGTTTGCGCTGTCTATGAAGTAGGCGTATGTTGTTCTTTTCGCGCTTTGGATGTAAACCTCAAGGCTGTTTAGACCTAGATCAGTACCCTTCTTCAGTTTTGTTATCTCAAGCTCTATGGAGCCAGTGAGGTGGGTCACTTTGAATATGAAGTCTTTCTTGTGGCCCGGCGGGAGGTCAATGATGTCTGTTTCATAGGTTCCAGCGCTAAAGATTGGTATGTTACTTATGTCTTCAAGCCAGTCGCAAAAAGGCAGAGGCTCCGCCACGTCACCAATTGAAGCGTCCTCCGTTAGGGCGACAAGCGCATTCGAAGCGTTTAGGAAGCCTGCTCCTTGGTCATATTCATTGTAGCCTTCAAGCCAAACTGCGCCCTTTTGAAGTGCTTGCTTATAATCTTCGGGGGTGGCTTTCGGAATGAACGTCTCTGCATAGGTGTTTAGCAGCGCCACGGCTCCTGAAACTGCTGGCGTAGCCATAGAAGTTCCAGAGGCCCACGCGATAGCTTGTGGCTCTTCTGCCTCATGGTAAGCTGATAGGACAAATACTCCTGTGGCAGCTAAAGTTGGCTTTAAGCGGCCGTCAGATGTCGGACCGCGACTACTGAAGTAAATGATTTGTGGTGTTTCGCTGGTGAATAGATAATATCCTATTCCAAGCGTCCCGTAAAGGTAGTCCCAAAAAACTCGTGTTTGTACAGGTGTTGCGGCTGCTGCAACTGTTATTGCCGTGTTTGCAGAGCCCGGGCTGCTCACGGTCATGGGCGCTGGCCCTTCATTTCCTGCTGCTGCAACAACCGTTATGCCATGAGAGGTTATGTAGTCCACCAGTCGGTCTTCTATGTCTCTGCCGTCAAACAGCGTTGGGCCGCCGAGGCTCATGCTTATAACGTCTACATCATACCCTTGTTCAAGTTTCATGTTTAATGCGTACTCCATTCCTGCGAGAATGTAGGATTCTGGAACACCCTCTCCGGTATGCGGAAATACTTTGATTGCGAATAGATCGGCAAATGGCGCCATACCCAACAACCAAATTACCTTAAAGCCTGGATAACCATAAGGTTCAGCAGAGGGCAATTCCTGCCCTGTGTACAATTCAATGCTCTGAACAAGCAAGCCCGTTTCATTTACTATTATTCCACCAGTGCTTGCGATTATTCCTGCCACGTGGGTCCCATGCCAATGATTGTCTGTTCTGTTCCAACCCTCGTATTCTGTGCCTACATCTGGGCTTAGGTCAACACCGCCAATTATAGAAGTGCCAGCAAACAAAAAGTGGCCCGCCCACAGACCCGTGTCAATAATTACTACCAGCGTATCTTGCCCATAGTCGCCGAGTTCCCATACTGGTTCAGCACCCATGGCTACCGGGTTCCAATAGTTGCATGGCTGCAATTCAGCGATAATCTCCGGCGTTGCAGCAATAGTTTCGAAACCGCTTAAGTAGGCAGAGGCGGTTTCGGGTTTCACGTCAAGCTCTGGCACTGGAGGAATAACTCCAGCTAAAGTTCGCGGCTCATCATAGTAAATTTTCAGTATGTTCTCATTTTCAGCCAAAGCTAAGATTTTGTCGGCGGGAACAGACGCTGCGAGGGCGTTAACATACTGGAATTGCCTCCTAACCTTTCCGCCCAACCTTTGAATATCCGCTACGACACTGCTATAGTCGTTTGAGACGGTGCTGATCAGTACGTCAATAGTAGCATCATCTGGGGCTTCTATAAAGCTAAGTAGCTTATGCGAAATTTTCCCGTTGTACGCCGGGAGCGTCATATTAGCTGCTATTGGAATGGCGAAGGCGAAAGAAGGAATCATAAGTAACGAAATAAGCATCAAAGATTTCGACTTTTCGTCTAAAGAAGCTAGAGCAAAATAGTTCATTTTCCTCCTCCTTTCCTCAACTTGATTCAATGCTTAGTAACAAAGTATAGACTTTAAACTTTCTGGAAAAAAACTTCTATTCGTACGCTGTGATTGCTAACGGAACTCTCTTTTAAGAGGTTTTGGTAGCGGGGGGTCGATTTGAACGACCGATCTCTGGGTTATGAGCCCAGCGGGTTAATCCTGGCTACCCCACCCCGCTAAGTGTAAGCTGAATTCAAACTCTCTTAAATCCTTTTAGGAAAGTTGGAAACCTTTTTATTTCGATTAGGCTTTTTGTTGCTGGGCGAAGCCATGGACAAGCCTTATTTCCGTGAGATTTTTACTCCAGTGCTTGAGAATCCAATTTTTGTTCAGGGATTGCCTGGTTTTGGTAATGTTGGAAAGATTGCTGCTCACCTTTTGATAAAGTTTTGTGGAGCTAAGCCTTTCGCTGAGATGTATGCTCCATATTTTCCGGATTATGTTTCGGTTGGTTCTGATGGTGTCTGCAGACTGCCAAAATATGAGTTTTACGCTGCGCCGATGGAGAAGAACGACTTCATCATTATGACTGGAGACACGCAGCCATCTTTTGAGGATGTTGTTGCCCACTATGAGCTTTGCAGCGAAGTGCTTAACTTCGTCGCCAAATATGGCTGCAACTTCATTATAACGTTGGGCGGCGTTCCATCGGTGGAGGATGTTGGACGCGTGTATGTTGCCGCCACGTCACCGAGGCTGGCTGTTGAGTTTATGGAGAAAGGCGCTGTCCTATATGCGAAAGGAAGAATTGTCGGCGCCACCGGGTTGATGCTTGGAATAGCCAAAGAACATAATCTGGAGGGCGTGTGTGTTTTAGGGGCAACAACCGGTTTTAGGGCAAATAGGGGGGCGGGCTTCTCAGTTTTCAAGTTCTTGATGAAGGCTTTAGGAAACGAAATAAAGGAAGGGTTATAAGCAAATGAATTAACCTACTTGAATGTTTGTGGTTGAGGATGGATGAAAATTTGAACGCTGGAGAAAAGCAAACTTCCATCTTAAACTCAAAGTTTTGGAGGACTTTTCTAACGTCACTTGCAGCAGTACTGATCTTTGCTGGACCCACATATGCCGTCCTTGTCTTATGGAGAGGTTTAGACTTGGATTACACGTTATCGATGGCTGCGGGTCTAGTCCTTTTCCTAATAGGCTTTGGCCTTCTAATTTTCCTTGTTAAGAAGAACGTGATTTCTTAAAATCGCTTGGCGCCTCAGATACCCCAGGGCGCATCATTACTTTTCAGCGGTTAGGTTCTTCATCGGCAATTACTAAAAACCGTACTGGAGGCTTTTTAAATGTTTGGTTAAAAGTTTCTTGGCCGGAACAAAGCATATAAAGTATGCTAAAGGGTATATTAGATATGCAGAAAGGCAAGGAAGTAGATAAACCATTGAGCGGCGGGAAGTCTTCAGCAAAAAGGACAACGATAATTCTGGATGAAGAGGAACGGGAGTTTGTTGACAAGCTAATCCGCGAAGGAAAAGAACCGGGCATAAAGCCGCTAATTTCTAAGATGTTGGACATTTATAGAAGCATGATGATTTATGACTGGCGTTTTCCCGGCGAATACTATTGCGGGATAAGCCGCATAGCCTTCTTAAACGTGGAGCTTGTAAACATTCTGATACGTAACATTCCAAAAGATAAGTGGTGGGAAATCGGGCGGGAAATGGGCGAAGCCGTGAAAGTATACCTAGAGGCAACCCTCGGCGTTTCAGCGGCAGACCGGGAGAAATGGCCGGAAGTTTTTAAACGCTTGCGAGTTCAAGGCTTCGGAGATTTCTACATCAAGGACAAATACATACTTATTAAAGCGCCTTTCATTAGCGAGGCGGAAATATGGGCGGGTTTCCTAGAGGGTTTGCTTGACGTAGAGCTAGATATCAAAACATTCACAGCTCCTTTTGTTTTTGAAATTAAATCAAATCAAAAATAGGCGCTGTTATAGTGTGCGCGTTTTTGGGAAGGTTTAAATGTATCTCATATTTTCATATGAAAATAGTGGATAAAACATGCGAAAACAATTCAACGGACACAAAATATGTGAAGCCCTAAGCGACCCTACGAGAACCAGAATACTCCAGCACTTGTTGAGAAAATATCCAGAAGCCCAAACAATCAGCGACTTAGAAAAGATTTTACCAAAATCAGTTTCAGCAACAACAATATCTTTCCACTTGAAAAAGCTCCGCGAAGCCGGCCTCATAACAACTGATGGACACAGAAAGGGTTTTAGGGCTTCTAGAAAGGCGATAAACCTTGGTTTTAATGGTAACGGCTTTCATGTTTCGGAGGAATAGCCATGCGTGAAGCAATGCTTTATGAGCGTCTTGAAGGCAATAAGGTCAAGTGCAATTTATGCGGCAGAAGATGCATAATAAAGGATGGTGCAACAGGCTTTTGTCTTGTCAGAAAAAACGAGGGTGGAGTTCTCTATTCGCTTGTTTATGGAAAAGCCATATCCGCGTGTGTAGATCCCATCGAGAAAAAGCCCCTTTCACATTTTAATCCAGGCGCTTCTGTCATGTCGATCGCCACTGTGGGGTGTAACTTTCGCTGCCAGTTCTGCGACAACTGGATGATAAGCCAGGAAAAACAGATTTCGGGTAGAAACTTCCCGCCGGAGGATGTTGTAAAAGCCACGAGGGACAACGGCTGCCAGGGGATAAGCTACACGTACACGGAGCCGACAATATTTTTTGAATACGCCTATGAAACGGCGAAACTCGCCCATCAAGTTGGCTTCTTCAACACTTTCGTCACAAACGGTTATATGACGCCGGAAGCCGTCAAAACAATCGCCCCATACCTTGACGCAGCCACCGTGGATTTTAAGGGCGGCGGCGACCCCGACTTTTACAAGTCCTTCTCTTCTGTTCCATCAGTTGAGCCTATTTTCGAATGTTTAAAGGAGATGAAGCGTCAAGGAATCCACATAGAAATTACAAACCTTGTAGTACCAAAGATAGGCGACTCAATAGATCAGATTGTGAAGCTTGCAACGTGGATAAAGGAAACGTTGGGAGAAGATACGCCTTTTCATCTGCTTCGTTTCCACCCGGACTATAAGCTTACTGATATTTCCTCAACACCTATTCAAACGTTGGAGAAAGCCTATGCGGCGGCTAAAAGTGTTGGCTTAAACTTCGTCTACATAGGAAATGTTCCCGGGCATCCCGCTGAAAACACTTATTGTCCAAGCTGCAATGAGCTTTTGATTAAACGTTTCAGTTTTGAGATCGTTAAATGGAACTTGACAAAGGACATGCGTTGTCCAGTGTGTGGACGGGAGATTCCAATAAAGGGGAAACTGCATCCAAGCGGTTACGCCTATCCCTACGCGTTGTTTTAAGTGGCGTCTCACGGTTGTTATGGTGATTTTATGTGGAGGATTATCCGGCCAGACGCTTTGGCTGTGTTGGAGGACGAAATGGCTAGGAAAAGTTTAGCCAGATACTTCGCTGTAATGCAGAACGATAAGCCTGCCAAGTTTCAAATAGCAAAAAAACTTCCAGCAGACTTTAGGGAGGACGACTCCACCGAAAAGTTGTGGCAAAAGCACGAAGTGTTAACCGAGGATTTTTACAGGTTTGAGAAGGCCTTAGATGCAAAAGAAAAAACCCTGGAAAGTTTGTCGTCTCCGAAAAAGTCGTATTTAGACCTTAAAATTGAGATAGCAAAACGCATACTTAAGAAATGCCATTTCTGTGTTAGGTGGTGCGGAGTTAACAGGCTTGAGGGAAAGCTGGGTTTTTGCGGGTGCGGTGCAAACATCACAGTTTCAAGTATTTTTGAGCATATGGGCGAGGAGCCGGAGCTTGTTCCGTCCGGAACAATTTTCACGATGGGCTGTACAATGCGGTGTAAACACTGCCAAAACTGGACAATATCGCAGTGGGTTGAAAGAGGCGAAGTTTACACGCCGGAAAGGCTGGCAAGGGAGGTTGAGGCTTTACGTAGAAGTGGTTGCCGAAACGCAAACCTCGTTGGCGGAGAGCCGACTCCTTGGCTTAACCATTGGCTTGAAACGTTCAAGCACGTTAACGTTAACATTCCAGTGGTTTGGAACTCAAACACCTACTATAGCCCGGAGACAGCCAAACTTTTAGCGGGATTCGTAGACGTATACCTCTTAGACTTCAAATATGGGCCTGGAAACTGCGCCGAAAAAATTTCAGAGGCTCCAAGATATTGGGAGGTTTGCACAAGCAACCACTTGACCGCCAATAAGTATGGCGAACTTATAATTCGAGTTTTGGTTTTGCCTGGGCATCTGGAGTGCTGCACAAAACCCATCTTGAACTGGATAGCTAAAAATTTAGGAAGAGAAACACGGGTAAATGTGATGTTCCAGTATAGGCCGGAATGGCGGGCTTATGAAGTTCCGGAACTGCGGCGAAGATTGACAAGGGAGGAAATGGATAGAGCGGTTAAGCTTGCAAGGGAAGCGGGCCTAGTGAACTTCATAACGTAACCAAGCCCCTAATCGAAAGCTATTTTTGGTAGGTCTCGTTTTTCTAGAGCAGACAGTGGTTGAAAATGCCCTATTGTCCAGAATGCGGCGGAGAAATGCTCTACATAGTGGCCACCAAACACTACGTCTGCCAAAGCTGCGGGCTCTCCGTCACCCAGCAAGAACTCATCGAACTAAGAGAAAAGCTAAAAACCCCAACTGAAAGTGACGAAGAAGAAAAAGAAAGGCGAAAGAAAGAATACCTGAAATGGTGGCTAAGCAGCAAGAAAAAATAAACTTCCAAAACAAACTTTTACCGATTTAACAGCATAAAGCATAAAACTTTTATCCCAAACTCACCATCCCCATGTGCCACGGCTCTGTCTTACCCACATCCCACCCACTCTCTGTCACACACCTACTAGAACAAACACGCATGCACACTAGACTCACAATAGGTACTGCGGTATCAGACAACCTGTGGTTAAAGTAAATCTAATAGCGATTCTGTTTTTCTTTTGTCAGGTTTTACCGCTACAAGTTTCCGTTTCTTAACTGCAAATCTAAAAATATCCTCTTCTTTAACAGTCTTCCATGTGTGAAGTTTACTGTGACAGTTTGGACATACAACAATTAGGTTTGAAGGCTTGTTATTTTTTGGATTTCCGTCTATATGGTGAAAGTGAGGTCTAACGCCTTCTTTATGAAAGTCTAAACCGCATTCTTCGCATTTCCCTTTACCCTTTACATCTCAAAAGTAGTTCTGTTCGAAGGCTTCTAGGATTGGGCTCTCTTCTTGGTTCCTCCCATAACATGTTGAATAGGTTTATCCTAAAGTTTTTTAATTTATGCTTGCTGAAATTCTTTACGATATACATCTAAACGTTTCACAGTTCTTAAAACACGCCAACGTAAGGTTAAAAAGGCTTTGATTTGACGGTTTAGGCTTCCATAACGGTAAACAACACGTGGAATAGGTTTAAAGAGGGTGTGGGGGTGAGTGTGGGTGAGACAGAGAGACAGGGGTAGCACATGGGTGTATTGGTTTGGGGATGAAACTTTTATCCGAACACGCCGCCTACATTATCACAAACATTACCAATTACGTTACCGTAAAAGATAGGAGAGAGCCAAACACAAAAAAGAAAATAAAAGTTTATTTTGGTTATCTGCATAAACCATAGCGAGGAAACATGAGCGTACAACTCGAAATAATCTGCGTCGGCAACGAACTTTTAATCGGAAAAACATTAAACACAAACGCCCAATGGCTTGCAAAAAGGGCTACATCCCTCGGCTTAAGTGTTCGAAGGATAACAGTTGTAGGCGACGACGTGGAAGAAATAGCCGCAGCAGTGCGGGAAGCCCTAAACCGCAAACCCCGTTTCATAATAACCACAGGCGGTTTGGGTCCCACCTTCGACGACAAAACATTAGAGGGGGTAGCAAAAGCCCTAAACCGCAAACTAGAAGTCAACAGCAAAGCCTTGCAGATGGTTAAGGAAAAATATGAATCGTACGCCAAAGCCGGCAGACTGGATTCTGCCGAGTTAACCCCCCACAGAGTTAAAATGGCAAAACTTCCTGAAGGCGCTGAACCATTACCAAACCCAGTGGGCACAGCGCCCGGAGTGCATCTAAATGTTGACGGGACAGACATAATTGCACTGCCCGGCGTTCCAGCAGAAATGGAAGCCATCTTTGACGAGTCTGTTGCCGCCATGTTTAGGAAGGAAGCCGGAGACTTAACGTTTTATGAAGCCAGCATCTACGCAGACAACATCATGGAATCAACGCTAGCCCCCCTAATTGATGCGACTATGCACGATAACCCATACGTTTACATCAAGTCCCATCCGAAAGGCGAAGAGAAAAAACCCCACATTGAAATACACTTTTCAACAACAGCAAAAGACTCCAAAACGGCAAAAGACCGTCTGGGCAAAGCCATCATTCAGCTTTCCGAACTAATAAAAGAAAAAGGTGGAAAAGTTAAAACTTTTAAGGCGTCTTAACACGTTTTCTTACTGGTTGCAATGAGGAGCAGGCTAGACCCTGAAGCTTGATGATTGCAAATCCGGGTCCAGAGCAGCCACCCCCTAATCCTCATTTTAGTTAATGATTACCAGTTCGCAATTCCCATAAACCACCCAGCCATTTTTTCTCGTAAGATGAAGCAAAAATCTTTCATAGCCTTTGCCATTGCCATATTCATTATCGCGGCTTTACATACACCGTATTGTTATTCACCCAACTCTTATAACAGGTCATATTACCTTCTAGAAAGCTTCAACAGCCAAAAACAATACATATTAAACGTCGCCATCCCCCAATCACTTTACGACTATTACCGTGGAATGGACCACCGCCAAGTCACCGTCGAAGACTTTGTCAAATTTGTCACACCTTACCCTCTAAAGCCCATAGCGGATAAACTCTGGGAAATATACAGCACCCATGAAGACTTTGCAAACGGAGTCTTAATGATTGTGCATCAAATACCCTATAAGGTCACGTTGCCCGCCAAATACCCAGTTGAAACAATCGTGGAAAATGTTGGAGACTGCGACTTATTCAGCCATATTGCAGCCTCAATAATGAAAGCAGGAGGACTAGACGTTGTACTCTTATATTATCCGAATGAAGCCCACATGAACGTTGGAGTCCACCTTCCAGCACCACCGCAACAAACCAGGCCACACATCCCAGTTCGCTACGTAACTTACAATGGCAACCGCTATTACATAGCTGAATGCACTGGAGATAACTGGATGGAAGGTTGGAGAGTCGGCGAATGCCCAACAGACCTTTTAGGAGCAAAATGCCAAATAATCCCACTCAAAAGTTGCGGAGAATCGGCTCCTCAACAAGTTTCTGCAAGTTATAATGTTCTATCGCCGTCAACATTAACTTTGACTGTTTCATCGAACTTTGGCATTCAAGGAAGCACCTTTACCTTTTCTGGGCAGCTCTCGCCAAAACTGCAAAATCAAACAATAATTATATACTTTAGGGTTGGCAGCTCTCCGTGGAGTGTATTAGCCATAACGCAAACAAATGCTGAAGGAAAATTCTCTTTAAACTGGGTTGCAAGAGAAACTGGCATATACCAGTTCAAAGCCAGCTGGTCCGGAAACGACATCTACTCCGGAACCGACAGCCTAACAGTAACAATAACAGTCCTCTCCACGTTTCTCCTGATCACCGTTGCAGCGGCAATAATCTCAATCTGCATAGGCGTTGTCGTGTTTCTTTTGTCTTCTCAAGGTTCATACAAGGTTGAGGAGCCAACGCTTCCAAGCGTCTCGTGTTAAGGAAAAACTTTTACTTTGGGCCATCTGCTGTTTATATCACAGAATTTTATTGAGAAGGGTGTCTCATGTTTATAGTGTTTATAATTGGAACCGCCGGATCCGGGAAATCTCTGCTTACAGCAGCCTTCAGCGAATGGTTAAGGCTTTCAAAGCAAGATGTTGCCATAGTAAACTTAGACCCCGGCGCCTTAACTCTGCCCTACACACCCGACGTGGATGCCCGGGACTATGTAGATGTGGAGGAGCTTATGGACCAGTATGGGTTGGGACCCAACGGCGCCCTAATAATGGCTGCTGACTTGCTGGCGGAAGAAGTCGAAAATCTTTCAAAAGAAATTGAAGATTTAAAGTCAGACATAGTTTTAGTGGACACGCCTGGACAAATGGAGCTATTTGCTTTCAGAGCTAGCGGCCCCTATATAGCCAGCGAACTCACCAGAGAACCGAAGGCCATAGTCTATCTTTTCGATGCTGTTTTTTCGCTCAACCCACTAAACTATGTTTCAAACATGTTCTTGTCCGCAGCAGTCTACAACCGCTTTCTTTTACCACAAATCCATGTACTTTCTAAGTGCGACCTACTCTCCGAAGAGGATGTTAACAAAATCGTGGACTGGTCTGCAAACCCGAAAGCTTTGGAAAACGCAATTGAACAAAAACTTGAAGGAACAAAACGCCTCTTGAGTAGAAATATGATGAAAGCAATTTACCAACTTGGTTTAAAGTTCCTGCTAATACCTGTTTCAGCCAAAACCAACGAGGGAATGGTCAACTTCAACATGGCTTTAGAACGCGTCCTCGCTGGCGGAGAAAAATACACTTACTGAAAAACTTAGCAGTCGTCAAGCAGAGTCCACGCAGCGGCAGTAATTCCTTGTTTAGCTACATTTGGAGCGTCTGCACCACTAATTATTATAACATCGTTCTCTTCAGGATGCATTAGTCTAATAATTTGTTTAGCAGCGTCTGGGTAATCCCTCAGAAAATCATTACTCACACCTGGAACTATGAGATGGCCGTCTTTAAAGACTATTGTTATGGCTCCTTTGGCACCGATTTTAACGGCAGCGTCGCGCTGTTCTATTCCTGTTTCAACTTTGTGCCCACAGTTTTTTACTAAAATAGCAATGTTGTACTTTGCGCTTAGAAGTTCACATTTCTCAATCTCAATTTCTTTAGTTATGATTTTTCTGTACTCATCCCAGAGTTTTCGTCCCCTGGCAGTGAGACTACACCCGGCTTTTGATGTTGAAATCAAACCAGCTTCTTTCAGACGAGTAATGATGGTACGTGCGGCTCCCTCTCCCACCTTTAGCTCTTCTGAAAGTTTTGCACGTCCAATAGGTTTCGCTGCAACAAGCTCCAAAGCATGTAATAAATGTAGTGCTGAGAAAGTTGGAGCAGGTCCCGGTGCTTTTTCCCTTGCGATTTTCTCTAAAAGCTGCTTAAATTTTAGGGACATGACTCTCATAATTAAATGAAAATGAATTTGTTAAGCTATAAAAATTGCCAAAAATGCCTAGAACCTGCGCATTCGCTGATCTATTCCTTTTTCACATAATACTCTCTTACAATGCCCGCTGTTAACGCTACAAGTCCCACCGCCAGCAAATATATTAGTGGATATATGAAAACTGACAGCAGCGACTCATAGGTCAACGTTGACGGCAACATTGGAGAAAAGAACACCGCGATCCACATTATCACAAATGTTGCAATGCACCCTATACCCAAGCCAACAGACAAACCATGCACAAAACTGCTTCTATCTTCTTCTTGTTCTTTTCTACTTTCCTGCTTTTCCTCTTTGACTTCGTCTTCTGCAGCGCGTACATACTTCTCTTCTATTGGCTGTTCTCCGCTTTCCATTTCTTCTAGTGAAGCGGCCTCATTTAATGAAGCTTCTTCGAGCTCACTTTCCATCGTAATCGCCTTTTTCTTGTTGTTAAGCATGGAATTAATAAAACTATTCAATTTTAGATCAATATTCTGAATAAGGATTCGGGATTCATCAATACTATAAGTCAGAATCTGAATCTAATGATTGGAGGGAAAAAACACGAAAAAGAAGAGGGAAAACTCTGCAGCGTCAAACCACATTTGCTCAAACCCGGCGTGTGGAAAGACGTTTACGAAACCATTAAAAGTCGAAAATTTAAGCTCCGGAAGAACCGTGATTTATGAAGCGTGTCCCTACTGCTTAACCGAAATCGTAACGGAAGAAACAATTTCACCATCAAAACAGAAGCCAATCATAGCTGAAGAGGTTGCCAAACTAGTACCCGAGATAAAACATGAAGAAGTCGTGAGCACCACCCAACCTCAACCTTCAATGAAAGCCTCAAACTGCAAGCATTACTTTGGATATTTAAGTGAACGCTCTTCAAGGGGTATCCCTCCGGAAGAGTGTATGATTTGTCCAAAAATAGTGCAGTGTATGCTTAAGGGCATAACTGTGTAGGTTGGTTCTCTATGATACGCGCCTCCTCTTTTAAACCATCCGCGTGTCTTTAAAATTTGCAGGAGAATGGGCAGTTGGCAACAGCCTTACAGAAAAAGCCTCCAGGGGTTGTTACTTCTGCAACACCCCAGTTGAAGAGGCTAAATGCGGAATTGGTTACGGTAGTAGCTACAGGCTTCCTAAAGAGGATTGGGCATAAGGGAGTGTTAAAGCCGAAAAAAGTTTCGCTGGAAGAAGGAATCTACACGGTTGAAGTAGAGATGAAAAAGTTTACAGCCTTGATTCACGTGGATGCTGAAACTCAGGAGATAATATCCTACGAAATTCAGCCTAAAGGGGAAGAAACCTCTTCCTTTTCATTTTCTCCAAAAACAATGGTGATTATGGTGGTTATAACAGCAGTGGTGAGTGCTGCGTTGCATTTCACTTTCAAGTTTTTGGGATTGTGAAGGCGCTATTTCTCTTTTTTAGTCTTCTTTTCTGGTTTTTTCTCTTCTTCCTTCAACTCCACGGTTGCTTCTGTCTTTTCAACTTCCTTTGTTTCTGGAGCCTCCTCCTTTTTCTCTTCAAGTTCGCTTGTAATTTCCTCTATTGGTTTGGGCGGAGGTGTAGTCGCCATGGTCCAACCTATCCATGCACCAATAGCCATGACCGCAATAAATGCGATGAACACCGGTATCGCTACTAGCGTGAAGGATAGCTCCCATCCGAAGGGATTTCCAAAATAGAATAATCCGAGGGTATACAGCACACCTATAATTACACACACGGCAAATATTACTCCACCAATTGCTTGATCTTTACTAACCAATCATATCACCGTTTTTCAAGCCTAATGTCTTATGATGCGGTGTCTTTAAAAACTTTACCATTGATTTCGTTATATTGTTCCCAGTTCCCATGTAGACAAGTACTTTTTCTGTTCTTCCGTTAATGTGTCTATTTTTACGCCCATGGCTTCCAATTTGAGTTTCGCCACGGCTTCGTCGATTTCCCTTGGCACAACATAAACTCGAGGAGGCATTCTTTCGTTCTTAACTAGGTATTCGACGCATAGGGCTTGATTGGCAAAGGACATGTCCATAACTTCGGATGGGTGTCCCTCAGCGGCTGCGAGGTTTACTAGGCGTCCCTCAGCAAGGAGATAAAGCCTTTTCCCGTTCTTTAACGTGTATTCTTCGAGGTTAGGTCTTATCAGCCGTTTTGAAACCGCGAGTTCTTCAAGGTCTTTTAGGTTTATTTCCACGTTGAAGTGGCCGCTGTTGGCAAGAATGGCTCCGTCCCGCATCTTCCGCATATGTTCTTTGCAGATGACATTTATGTTGCCCGTGGCTGTAACGAAGACTTCGCCGACTTCTGCGGCTTCGCTTATGGGCATGACGCGGAAACCGTCCATAACGGCTTCAAGAGCCCTTAACGGGTTGGTCTCCGTAACTATGACGTTGGCGCCCATGCCTCTGGCTCTTTGGGCTATGCCTCTTCCGCACCAGCCATAACCACACACAACAAAGTTTTTGCCTGCTAATAGAATGTTCGTGGCTCTCAAGACGCCGTCTATGGTGCTTTGGCCGGTTCCGTAACGGTTGTCGAAAAGATATTTCGTGTATGCATCGTTGACGGCTATAATCGCGTATTTTAGGGTGCCGCTTTTTTCCATGGCTTTAAGCCTCAAAACGCCAGTGGTTGTTTCTTCTGTTCCGCCTTTCACGTTTAGTAGGACGTCTGTTCTCCTGCTGTGAATCGTGGTTACGAGGTCTGCTCCATCATCCAATGTTATCAAGGGCTTGCGGTCTATCACCCTTTCAATACACCAGTAATACTCTTCCGTTGTTTGTCCACGCCACGCATAAACGTTTACGCCAAGCTGGGCTAGGGCAGCCGCAACCTCATCCTGCGTCGAAAGAGGATTAGAACCGCAAAGGGCGACGTTTGCGCCTCCGGCCAAAAAAGCGTTCACCAAAACGGCGGTTTCCTTCGTCACGTGAAGACAAGCGCCGAGGGTTACCCCTTTCAATGGTTTTTCTTGGCTGAACCTTTTTTTGATCTGGTTTAGCACTGGCATGTGTTTTGAAGCCCATTCAATCTGCAGAAAACCTTTCTCCGCTAGGCTTTCATCCTTAACCTTGTAGTTCGTCAAGAGGGTCCACTTCCTTCATGCATTTTTGCGGCTTGACTATTTAATGTTGCGTTTAAGTCGTTCTAGAAGGCTATTTTTGGCTTTTTCAGCCATTTCCATAACTTCTTCGCAGTTCACTGTTGTTAAACGTCTGTTCTCCACTACTATTTTGCCATTCACTATAACGGTTTCAACGTCTGTGGCTTTCGCCGCGTAGACAAGGTGGCTTATCTCGTTGTGGACTGGGCAAAGGTGCGGTTTAGCAAAGTCTATTATGGCTAAGTCTGCTTTTTTGCCAGCTTCTATTGAGCCTATCTCCGAATCCCATGAGAGCGCCCTCGCGCCTTCTATTGTTGCCAAACCTAAAACTTGGGTTGCCGGCATCAGTATTGGATTTTTGTTTATGCCTTTGTGAAGTAAAGCCGCCATCTTCATGACCTCAAACATGTCCGCTGAATTGTTGGAGGATGGGCTGTCGGTACCAAGCGAAACCGTTACGCCCTGCTCAAGCATTTTTGGAACTGGACTTATGCCGGAGGCAAGCTTAAGGTTTGAAATCGGATTGTGAGAAACTTTAACCCCTCGACGTTTCATGACCGCTATGTCCTTGTCTGTTAAAGCCACACAGTGCGCCGCAACCACATGGTTGTCTAAAACGCCCAAGGAATCCAAATATTCCATGACGCCGCCATGTAGGCTTACGTTAAAGGCTTTGCGGATTTTCTCCGACTCGTCGCTTGTCTCTGCCACGTGAATGTGCCAAATAATCGGTGCCCTTTCATAACCATACTTTTCGTTTAATTTGCCGCACAGCACTTTGAGCTCCCGCATATATTCAGGATCAACCGTGTAAGGCGCATGGGGGTCAACGCTGACCCTTATCAGTCCATCTGCTTTGCCATGCCAGTTTTTGGCTAAATCCTCCAACGCTTTTTTGTCCTCTTTTTTACGCCATGAAAAGCACACATGTCCCACAACTGCCCGCACGCCGACGTCGGCGAAAGCCTTCGCCTCGTTTTCATCTGGCATGTAATGGTACATGGTATTAACAGTTGTTGTGCCGCCTAAAACAGACTCCACAGCCGTCAAAAGAGCCCCAACATAAATGTCATGGGCGTTCATGTGCCCCTCCAAAGGCCAAATCCACTTCTCAAGCCATTCTTGCAGTGGCAAGTCATCTGCATAGCCCCTTAACAAACTCATGGCGGCGTGCTGGTGCGTGTTGACAAGCCCAGGAATAACCACCTTGCCCTTCGCGTTTATCCTCTCATAGCCTCGTGGATATTTCCCCAATATCTCGCTGGTTTTTCCAACGTCAACTATCGTTTGGTCTTCAACGACTACAGCGCCATCCCTAATCACTTGGCCGTTTTTCATGGTGATTATTGTTCCGCTGTGGATTACAATCTCCATTTATCGGGTCCCACGCTTTTTGGAAAAAAGCCTAGCTGCAAGAAGCGTTAAGCCAGCCGTGAAGAATATGGCTTCAAAGAATTCATGGTGCATTATGTCCGCCAAGTCAAAGGGTCTCTGCCAAAAAATTAGATGATGCAAAATCAGCAAAACGCCTAATGCTATTAGGCAAAGGCTGAGGGCATACGCCTTGTCCATCGTTCACCACACGTCTCGTTCCATCTTGAAGATGGCAACTTTAACTTTTCCGCTTAAACCTTATAACATGTTCTCTATCCTAAAATCTCTTCAAGAGGGAAAGTTTTGGCTTACAAAAAGTTTCGAGTAGTCAAGCCGGAAATCCGCGTTTTAGGCGTTGACGACGGAATATTTAAACCGAGAACGCGTGGCTACGTGCCAGTCATCGGCGTTGTTTTCCGTGGAGGATACTGGCTTGACGGAGTGATGCACACAAAAATCAAGGTGGACGGTATGGACGCCACAAGAAAAATCGCCCAAATGATAATTGGTTCGCCTCATTACAAACAGTTAAGAGTGGTGATGTTGGATGGAATAACCTTCGCCGGCTTCAACGTTGTTGACATAAAAAAGCTGTACGCCAAGACGAAGCTTCCAGTCATAACTGTGACCCGTGAAAAGCCAAACCTCAAAGAGATTCAAAAGGCTTTAAAAAACCTTCCAAAAAGCGAGGAACGCTGGAAAGCCATATTAAACGCTGGAGAACCAGTAGAAGTGCCGGTTAAAGGCGGTAAAGAAAGGATTTACATGCAGGTGGTTGGAATAACCCTAGAAGATGCCATAAAAATCTTGAAGTTGACATCCACTCGAAGCAATATTCCCGAAGCCCTCCGCGTGGCCCATTTAATTGCTTCCGGCATAACCCCGCTATAGTTCTAGAATATTTATCGTGGACAAGAAAAGTTTAAAAGACACAGTGAACATGGGAAAACAAACGAAGATCGGAGCTTCAAACAATGGAATTTTGTCCAAAATGTGGAACTCGTCTTGTCCCTAAAAAGGGTAAAAACGAGAAAAAGGAATCCCTAACCCTCGTTTGTCCAAAATGCGGATACAAACGGCAAATAGTAGGCGAGGAAGTAACGCCCAAAGTGGCGAAAATCATACAACACAACCCCCAACAACAAGTTGCTGTGATAGGCAGGGAAGAACAGAAACTGCGAACACTGCCAACAGTAAGGATAGAATGTCCCAAGTGCGGAAACAACACAGCCTATGTTTGGCAAGTGCAAACCCGCGGAGCAGACGAATCTTCAACCCAGTTTTTGCGCTGTACAAAATGCGGCTACACGTTTAGAGAATACAGTTAGCACAAGCGTGGCAGCATCACTTTTAAAGTATAAAGTTTTATAATTCTAAGCATTACCCTTTAAAAGGGAGAGGCATGTTTAGACTTAAAGTTGCAGACGCCAAACTTTTAAGGGACATGGCGAACGCCATATCCATCCTCGTGGACGAGGCCACATTCCAGATAACTCCGGAAGCCCTAAGCCTTAGAGCTATGGATCCATCTCGCGTTGCCATGGTGGACTTTGAATGGCCAAAAACTGTTTTTGACGAATACGTCTGCACAGAACCCACAAAAATATGCATAAATATAAGTGAACTACTGAAACTTTTGAAGAGGGCTGGCAAAGGAGAAATTGTCGAATTAGCCCTCGACGAAAAAACTGGCAAACTGCAAGTGAAAATGACTGGAAAATACACACGTACATTCACTATGCCAACTCTAGAAGCTTCTGAGGAAGAAGTGCCAACACCGAAAATAACCTTTAACGTGAGAGCAAAAGCAACAACCGAAGGACTGCGCGAAGCCATAGAAGACGCTGAACTCGTAAGCGACCATGTCCGCATAGAAGCAGACAACGAGAAATTGGTTTTTCAAGCTACAGGCGACTTAATGGGCGCCACAATAGAACTCAAAAAGGGAAGCGACGCCCTACTCGACTTGGAAGCAAAAGAACCGTCAAAAGCAACTTTCAGCCTAAGCTACCTAACAGAAATAATTAAGGCGGCGTCAGCCACATCCGACATTGCAGTCCTCGAGTTTTCCACAGACATGCCCATAAAACTGGACTTCCAACAAGCCGGAGAGGGAAAACTAGTCTTTTATTTGGCGCCAAGAATAGAAACAGCCTAGTGGAAAAGATGCAAACCGCAACATTAAAGTTCACAAAAAACGATCTAGCCAAATATCCCTTTCTCAAAGAGGCAGCAGAATACGTAAAAACCCTAGACCTAAAAATCGAAGACTTGGCAAGCCCGGAATTCTCCCAAATTCTGGAACGCGCCAAAGAAAGAGTTGAAGAAGCCATATTATACGCTATAGTTTCCAGAAAACTTCAAAACGAGGAAGTAGAAATCCTATCCTTTCCAGCAGCCATAATGCTTGCGGCAGCCACAGAAAACCCGTTCATAAAAAGGCGTTACGCCTTGGCAGAGGCAAAACAGGCCTACAACGACCTAAAATTCGAACCTAAAGAGAAAATTTTAGCTATAGCCAAGAACTTTCAGTGGAAAGTTGAACCAGTACTTTCCGAAGAAGCAGCGGAACCCTACCAGTTTAAACTCTATTTTACAGACTATTTAAGAAACACGACAAGCCTCCGCGACAAAAAATGGAAACTCGTCAATAGACTATTAGCCAACGGAAACGTCTACTTAACAAAAACCGAAACTGCAAGGCTCCTTAGCGAGGAAGTTAGACGCCATATAGAAAAACGCCTAGAAATTGGCGAACTTCCAAAACTACCACCAAAAATCGTCGACACAGCGGAAAAACTAAAAACTCTAACATTAGAAAAAGTAAGCAAAACCGAAATAGAAGGCATACCAAAAACAATTAAGCCCGAGGCCTTCCCACCATGTATAACAGCCCTCTACGAAGCCGCCAAAAAAGGACTCCACCTACCCCACATAGCCAGGTTCACTCTGACAACATTCCTAATAAACATTGGGATGCCAACAGAAAAAATAATAGAACTGTTCCGAAACACACCAGACTTCAACGAACGCCTAACCCGATACCAAGTAGAACACATAGCAGGCGAAAGAGGCTCAAGAACAAGATACAAACCGCCAAAATGCGAAACCCTCCAAACCCATGGAATATGTACAAATCCTAACTTTTGTGGTGAAATTAAACATCCGCTAAAACAATTCTTGTTAAATTATCAAAAAAGCTCCGACACATCGAAGTCGAGACCAACGGGTCATGGAGGTAATTCAATATGACATATTGGAAAAACAAACAGGTCTTAGTCACCGGTGGTGCAAGCTTTATTGGTAGTCACTTAGTCGACAAACTTGTTGAGTTAGGAAGTAATGTTACAGTTGTAGATAATTTCAGTAGCGGGACTCTTGAAAACCTTGCACAATCCCTTCATAAAATTCGTGTTGTAAAAATGGACCTAGAATGGTGTCACCTCGAAGAACTTGTGAAAATATTTGAGGGCCACGAGGTTGTTTTCCATTTAGCTGCAACCCATGGAGGAAGGGGTTTTATTCACACTCATCCCGCTGATGTATGCTCCAATTTTGCAATAGATCATCATGTTTTTGAGGCATGTCTGAAAGCTAACGTTGAAAGAGTAGTTATGGCTAGCAGCGCTTGTGTATATCCCCCTCAACTTCAATCAACTACGGATTCTGATTACTTGTTAAAGGAGGACGACAGCGATCCATTTGCGCTGGATAAACCCTTAAGCGCTGATATAGAATACGGTTGGGCTAAACTTATGGGGGAGGTTCAACTAATCGCATTTATAAAACAATATGGGATGAAAGGCTGTATCCTAAGGTTTGTAACGGCATACGGTCCAAGAGAAAACGAGACACACGCAATAATCGCCTTAATCTATAAGGCCTTTGAAAGAATGGATCCATATGTTATATGGGGCTCAGGGGAGCAGGAAAGAGACTTCACCTATGTCTCCGACATAGTTGATGGGACAATCCTTGCAGCTGAAAAAATAACCGACGGCACACCGATAAATTTAGGCACAGGGCGGAGATACAAGATAAAAGACGTTGCCGCTAAAATATTTGAAATAATGGGGTGGAAACCTAAACGTATAATTTATGATAGATCAAAACCAGAAGGAGTTGCAAGTAGGGCGTTAGATATATCTAGAGCTAAACATCTTTTGGGTTGGACACCCAAAGTCGGTCTCGAAGAGGGCTTACGCAAGACCATTCAATATTATGTTAATACCCATAAGCCTAAAGGCTATGTTGATGAGAAAATACTAATGGAGCGCTCAGTTACGTGAGCGAAAAAGTTATTGACACTTTCACACACAAAGTTGGAAAAGCTGAAGTAGCTGTACTTATGCCTGTTCATAACGAAGCTAAAACAATCGAAGAAACTGTTAAGTCATTTTACAACGTCATAGGTTCTAAAATGCCTCTAGAGATTGTTTTAAGTGAAGATGGGAGCAATGATAATACTCAAGAGATTATTGAAAAAATGAGCGAAATGATACCTTTGAAAGCCATACTTTCGCCTTTCCGCAAAGGATATGCCGGAGGAATAAAAGATGGATTAAAACTAGTCGAAGCTGAATATGTATTAATAACCGATTCCGATGGACAACATGACCCAACCGACTTTTGGAAGCTTTGGAATCTACGAACCAATTACGATATAGTAAGTGGTTGGAGAAAGAACAGGGCGGACGCTTTTCACAGAAAGGTTATGTCTAAAATATTTCAGTTAATGGTTAAGTGCACATTTAATCTACCAAATTTTATGGATATGACTGCACCATTCAAGCTAATGAAAACAGAAGTTGCAAGAGAAATAGCAAGTGAATGCAAATACATGAGCGAAAGCTTCTGGAACGAATTCACTGTAAGAGCCTATACAAAGGGCCTCAATATTGTGGAGATCTCAGTAAACCATAGAAGAAGAATGGACAATAGCTCCACTCGTGTTTATAAACCTTGGAAAATTCCTAAAATCGCTTGGACCCAAGTTAATGCATTATTCAAGCTCAGGTCAGAAATTCGGAATCGTCAAGAACTAAAATGTTAACTACTAAAAGGTTTTGTAAACAATAAATTACCATACATGAAAGGACAGGCAAAGCGGAAAATGAAGATTCTTGAGGTCGCGGCGGATGCGCCTCCGTATAAAGGTGGAATAAGCCGTCTAGTAAGCATACTCTCCACGGGACTTAAAAAGCGAGGTCATGTAGTACAAATTATATCACCTAAAATAAGACTAAAAGAATTTAAGTTTAGCACTATCCCGTTTCATCGATGGAATGATTATGATTTAATTCATTTACATGGGCCGACACCTTTTCTCTCTGATTTAATGCTTGTTCGTTCAAAAGTGCCAATTGTTTATACTCATCACGCGGAGATATGCTGGATTTCAAATAGCATTTCGAAGATCTATAGAAAAGTTCACAGTTTCTTAGCGAGAAAAGCTCAAGCTGTGGTGGTTCATTCATACGACTATAGACTGCTCTTCAAAAATTTACCAAATGTTTGGGTTGTGAGACCCCCAGCTTCATTCCTTCCACCCAAAGGCCTTGACATGAGAAGTAAAGAAGGTCCCTTCACTGTTCTGTATGTAGGCCAATTTCGCCCTTTCAAAGGAATAAATGTGTTTATCAAAGCAGCTAAACTATTAAAGAATGTGAATTTTTTCCTGGTGGGAGATGGATATCTAAAGCCAAAATTTATGCGGATGTCCAAAGATCTTTTAAACGTTAAATTTTTTGGGAATTTAGACGATAATAAGTTAATTGATTTGTATAAACGTGCTCATGTTATATGCCTTCCATCCATAAATACAACCGAGGCTTACGGACTTGTTTTGATAGAAGGTGCTTTGTTTGGGTGTGTTCCCATAGCTTCAAATCTTCCTGGTGTGAGGGAAAATATATACTTGTTAAAGGGTTTGCTTTTTGAACCAAAATCGCACTATTCCTTGGCTCAAAAAATTAGCATGCTATGTCGCAACAGAAAATTATGGGCTGAACTTTCTGAGAGATCTTACGTTGCTGCTGTTAATTACGCAAATACATTCACATTAGACTATTACGTGGACAACCATGAGAGAATATTCCAGAAATGTCTAAGTACCTCAAATAGCTTTCCAACGATAGGTGGTGTTAAGAAATGCAAATGAAAGATACACTCAGACTGCTACTCATATTGGCTGCCGGAATTTTCTTCAGACTCTACAACCTATTGTTTTTCCATTATATGACAGCCGACGAATGTGTTTACACTCAAGCGGTTTTTGCCCTGACAAAGGGGTGTGTTCCTTATAAGGATATCTTCATTGCGCATCCTCTTCTTTACTTTCTAATTGAATATCCCTTCATATACTTCTCCCCAAGTCTGTTAAGTGCGAGGTTGGTTTCCATACTGCTAAGTGTTGGGACTATGTTGCTTGTTTTTCATACTGCTAATAACCTGTATTCTCGAAGTACAGCATTACTTGCTTTGGCCTTTTTCGCTTTATCACCTTACGTTTTATATTATAACAAACTGGCTGTTGTAGAAAATGCGGTTTTGTTTTTCATCTCTCTCACACTTTATTTCTTTTTCAGATACTGCAAAACTAGTGGAGAAAAGAACATATTTGCTTGCGGCTTTTTCTCGGGACTTGCATTTCTTTCAAAGTATTCAGCGCTTTTGGTGGTGATGGTTATAGTTTTCTTTGTAGCTTTAAAAGGTTTTAAAAAACTTATGACGTTTATAGCTTCTGCCCTGATAATGCCTTCTATATTTTTAATCTTACTGGTTCTCTTCAATGTTCATCAATACTGGTTCATTCAAACAGTTATCTTTCAAACAATTCGTTTTGACTTTCCAGTATCTATCAAATTATTTGAGTTTGGAGTATTTTTCGCGCTGTCTTTACCGTTGTTTGCGGCTACAACACCAATTTTATTTGTTAGAAAGGAAAGGGAGGATATCATATTAATATTGCTGTATGGAATTCCGTTTATGTTCATCCTTTTGGGTAAGGTGCTTATTAACCATTACTTTTTGATGCTCGCACCTATCCTTTGCATTATCGCAGCTAAAAGCTTCAATCAATACATAAATCTCAAACGTACAAAAGTGAAAATGGCGACGTTGATTCTCTTAGTTTTTACGATTCACTTCCTTCTGTCGAGCAATATTTTCTTGGGTTCTCCTAGTTCTGAATCAGCTGTCCGCGCCAAAATGGAGATTGCTAATTATATAAAGAGCATAACCACCGATAACGATAAAATTTGGACAACAGAAGCTGACATAGCTTTCTTTGCCGAAAGGTTAATAGTGACTCCAAATTCAACCATATGGAAATATCAAGGATTCTATGAGGATGTTTGGGGCTTCATTGGTACATCTTATGTTGGTGAATTCGCTGGTTATTCAGGTGGGCTAATAACCATTAATGAAATTCAACAAGCTTTGGAATCTGAAAAGCCCAAAGTTATAGTTATTATGAAAAGTAAAATTACAGACATTTTAATCTGGAACGGAATAAATACTCCTAAATACCGTGAAAATGGTTTGAAGGACTACATCCTTACAAAATACTGTTTGAATTTCAGCCTCTATGATATGGATGTCTATGTGATAAAAACAGGAAAATATAATGGCTAATGATAAATGGGTGCAACTTATAGGAATTGCTAATAAGCCGCTTTTCTTAAGCATTAAATAAGGTGTGGAGAATCAAAGTTGAATCAGAAATCCTATAGTTTTGTCCGGAGCCTTTTTGGCGACTATTATAGGCGGTATTATTTGTCGGATTTTCCTTCAAAAATGGATAGGCGTGAGTTTGGCTTCAACTTGTTTGAGGGTTTTATGCTTCGCCATAAAAGTTTCAGTACTCCCGAAGAGTTGAAGAGTTTTTTGGAAATTTCCATTCCCATGGATGCTTATTATTCCTGCGCGTATTATGAGAACCCAACTGCGGAAATGGACCGAAAGGGATGGATTGGGGCGGATTTAATCTTCGACGTTGACGCCGACCATATACCGACAGACTGCGACAAAGTCCATGATGAATGGACCTGCAGCGCATGCGGCTTCGTTGGAAAAGGAGTAACACCCGAAAAATGTCCTATATGTAATGGGGAAAAGTTTAACGTAACTACTTGGCCTTGTGAAACGTGCCTTGAATCGGCAAAAACGGAGACAATAAAGCTTTTAGATATGCTTATGGACGACTTCGGCTTTTCTGATAGGGAAATTTATGTGTTTTTTTCAGGACACCGTGGTTACCATGTCCAAATTGAAAGCGAAACTGTTCTAGCATTGGATGCTATTGCAAGAAAGGAAATTGTTGATTACATAACTGGACTTGGTTTTAACGTTAAACCATTAGATACAACCCAACGGTATTTCTACGGTTGGAGAAAACGCATCAACCAGAGTGTATTAGAGTTCATAAATAAAGCAACGGAGGAAGATCTTGTAAGGATTGGGCTAAAGAGGAATTTGGCTAAAGCAATAATGCAAAACAAGAACGTTTTTCTTGAAAATTGGGTTTCCGGAACATGGCGAAACATTAAAGGGGTTGGACCTGAAACAAAAAGGCGAATAATGGAGCATTCTGTGAAGATGCAGTCTGCAAAAATAGACACTGTTGTTACTACAGACATACATCGTCTAATTAGGTTGCCCAATACATTGAACGGTAAAACTGGGCTCAAAAAAACATGGCTCCCAGCGAATGAAATTGAAAGTTTTGATCCGTTTGATGAGGCCATAGCCTTTAAAAAAGGCACAGTGCCCTTGTTTGTATCGGACGCTCCCAGATTCAGACTCGGGGGCGAAACATTCGGGCCATATAAAAGACAAAAAGTAGAATTGCCCACGTCGGCTGCGGTCCTCTTAATCTGCAAAAACAAAGCTGAGGTGTTAGGCTGATTGTACAACGAGCTACTTGATAAATGGAAGAACGAATTAAAAAACAAGGAACTCGAGGTGCTTCCCGGTGATTTTGTTCAAAAAATCGCAAACTACCTTAAAGAAATAGCAAAGGAACAGAAAATGCTTGACAAGAAAACGGTTAAGGCAAGTCTTTTGAAGATTGAGGAACACAATGTTAAACGCATGCTTGATGACATGACGAGAATTCGATATAAAAAGTTGATTAAAACAGCTGTGAGAGGTGTGGAAAAGGCACAAGGGCTTATGTCCTTCGAGGAAAAGGTTTACTCAAACCTACGGGCAGCCTCAGAAACATATCAGACTTTTATCAAAGAAATATTTTATGGACGTGGAGAAAAAGCAGAGAGTGAATCTAAGTTTGCTATTCTGCGAATTTTGAAAGATGTCCCTCAAATAGTGGGGTCTGACATGAAGGTTTACGGTCCATTTAAAGCTGAAGACATAGCAGTAATGCCCTTTGGAAACGCTAAAATCCTCGTTAAACAAGACCTAGCGTCAGAAATTGAAATTGGCTGAAACTAACTTGTAAAACGGTTTTTTACAATTCTCCATATCAGCTGAGTTCCTGTTATTATTAGTAGATAGCTAATGATCCAGACAACAGAATAAAGTGGACCGTAATAGTCATGGAACCGCCTCCAGTTTCCCCCATTAACGGCTACAAGAAAGATTGAAACAATCCTTAATACATTGATGAAATATGTGACTGCTGCACCTATAAAAAAGTAGGCAAGTTTAGCCTTTAGCGAAGGGACAAACTCTCTTAAAAACAGCAAGGTAACGATTGAATATAGAAGTAAGCTGTCTACCCCTGCACATGGCCATGCTATACCGAACCCCGCCAAAAGAACATTTTGGGCATTATATACTTTTAAGGTTGTTATTGAGCCATAAGCTGGATCCATACTATTTGATAGGGTGGTTTTGAAGCCCATAATGTTAAGGACGTTTGCTGCCAGCTGGGATGTGGTTGGCACAATTATTTGGAAGGGGATAAATCTGCCAAAAGGATATAGGTTGTCTACCAAGTACACTAGCCCAATGGTTCCTAAAAAGAAAATTGAAAGCGAATATTTTGTTAACGTTTCAACCTTGTACTCAGCAACTATTACCAACACCAGTAAAATTGTAAAAGTTAAGTATTCTACAGCTAGAGGCATCAACCGAACATGGTCGGGGTATACTCCATGACTGACGGCGAAGTTTACAATAGAATCATTGAAGCCGGCGTAATTGGCTATAACAACATAAACCGTGGGAAGAGCCAAAACCACTGGTAGAATTAAAGTTTTAAAGGATTTTCCTCTCCACCGGTCTTCCAACACTTCCCAGCTTAATATGGTTTCCATGACAATAAGCCATATAAAGAATAGATAGTACGTCCGCCCTTTCCACGTCATATCAAAAGAGGCTGGATAAAGGTGATACAAAATCAGAAGCGGTACAGCAAACACAACGATCGGTGTGAATTTTTTAATGGTTGAAATCAGCTTGTTTTGTAAGGTTGCGTTCATCAAGACTACCCGTCAAGGTTTGTTTCTATTCTTCTGAAATTTGTTAAGCTTAAATAATAAGAAATATATAGCTTGTCCGGCGAGGTGGCAGATTGTGGAAGTTAAGAAAGGCTTCATTGAAGGTTTCTTAGTAATAGGCTTTGCAATTTTCATTGCTGGTCTATTAACTGGCATGTTGGCAATAAACCTTGTGAATTTAAAGTTGGATTCTGTCTCTCTTTTCATGATGTTTACGCTTGGCTTTTTGACTGGAATGTTGGCTGTTGCCCTCGTGCTTGTTTCTGTGAAAATGAGGGAGTTGGGGAAGAATGCTTGAACCGTTATAACGGTTTAACTAGAAAAAGGTATAAGTGTGTGTTTGTTTTTCTCTAAAGGAAAGTGATCCTCAAATGAATGTGCCAAAGGAGATTAGGACTTACTGTCCAAGGTGTAGGACATATCAAGTTCATGCTGTTTCGCTTTATAAGGCTGGTAAGCGTAGGGCTTTGGCTAAGGGTGAGCGTCACCACGAGCGTGAGAAAAAGGGTTATGGTGGGCAGAAGTATCCGCTTCAGCGGAAGTTTGCTAAAACTACTAAAAAGCAAACTTTGAAGTTGAAGTGTAAGGTCTGTGGTTATACGAGGCATAAAGAGGGGATTCGTTTAAGGAAACTCGTTATAGTTTAGAGTTGGCGGTGGTGGTTTATGGCGGAGTGGGAGAAGCTCATTCCAAGACCTAAAAGCACCTTTCTGAGGGTTAAATGTTTGAAGTGTGGTAATGAACAGATGGTTTTCAGCCACGCTGTGAACAGAGTTAACTGTAATGTTTGTGGCGCTGAGTTGGCGGAACCGTCCGGCGGCAAAGCCATTATCAAGGGGGAGATTGTTGCGGTTTTTGAGTAAGAGACGGTGAGGTTATGGTTTTAAAAAGGCAGGAGTGGCCTGAAGTTGGCGACTTGGTCATTTGCACTGTTGAGACGGTTACGGATTATGGGGCTTATGTTAGGCTTGACGAATATGATAAAAAGGGCCTTTTGCACATTTCTGAGGTTGCATCTTCATGGATTAGAAATATAAGGGATTATGTTCGAGAAGGGCAAAAGGTTGTTTTGAAGGTTTTGAGAGTTGACCCGGAAAAGGGGCATATAGACTTATCGCTTAGAAGGGTTACTAAACGAGAAAAGATTGAAAAGATGCTTTCTTGGAAGAGGGAGCGGAAAGCTGAAGGTTTGCTTCGCAGTGTAGCTGAAAGAGTCGGCATGTCTGTTGAAGAGCTTTATGAAAAGGCTGGAGCCATTATCGACGAGAAATACGGCTTATATGAAGGTTTTGAAAAGGCAGCCATGGAAGGGGTGGAAGTTTTAACAAAGATAGGTGTTCCAGAAAACCTCGCCGAGGTTTTTGTCGAAGTTGCAAGGGAAAGAATTCGTGTACCCATGGTGAAGGTCAGAGGGATAGTTGAGCTTCGCTGCCCGCGGCCAGACGGAGTTAAAGTGATAAAGGAGGCTTTTTTGAACGCTAAAAAGGCTGAAAAAGCGCGAGATGTGAAAGTTAGATTTTACGTTATGGCTGCGCCAAAGTATTGCGTTGAAGTTTCGGCTGACAACTATAAGCATGCGGAAGCTGTTCTTCAAAAGGTTGCTGACAACGTTATTTCGAGTGTTGTTAAAGCCGGTGGACAAGGAGCCTTTAGAAGGGAGAAATAGTGGGTTGGCTTCTAAGGAAATGTGAAAAATGCGGAACATATACACTAAAGAAGGACAAGTGTCCAAAATGTGGCGGGGTTGTTCGAGTGCCGCACCCTCCAAAGTTTTCGCCTGAAGACAAGTACCTTAAGTATCGAATGGCCTTGAAAAAGGAGGTTTCGGGTTGAAGGAGACTTTAGTCAAAGAGCTAATGAAGGTTGAGTTAAAAAATCCGATATTGATTGAGGGGCTTCCAGGGCTCGGGCTTGTTGGAAAAATTGCCATACGGTACATGGTTAAGCAGTTGGGGGCTCAGAAATTTGCACATTTATATTCGCCTCATTTTCCATACTTTGTGCTTGTGAGTAAAAAGGGGAGTGTTAGGCTTTTACGGGGAACTTTCTACTTTTGGAAGAACGAGAGAGGCGAAAACGACTTGATATTGTTTACCGGTGATAGTCAAGCCCAAACGATTGAAGGACAATATGAGATTTCCAATAAAATATTAGATTTTGCCAAGCAGTACGATGTAAAACTTGTAATTACAATAGGCGGTTATAGGGTGGAGGTGAAGGACAAACCAAAGGTCATAGCAGCAGCTACAAGTCCGAAAATTCTTGACAGTGCCCTAAAAGCCGATGCCATAATAAGCCCTCTTGGAAGTCCCATCGTCGGGACGGCTGGTTTAATTTTGGGCCTAGCGCCCTTTAAGGGGGTTGATGCCTTGTGCCTTCTCGGTGAGACGAGAGGTTATCTTCCTGACCCAAAGGCCGCAAAAAGCGTTTTGGAAGTTTTAATGAAGCTTCTAGGCTTAAGCCTTGACCTTTCGGGGCTTGACGAGGAAATTGCCAAAGCTGAAAGTATGGTTGCTCGTCTGCAGAGGATTGAAGAGAAAAGAGCTTTGCAAGCAGAGGAAATGCGAAGAGAAGAGGGTAAGAAGATAACCTACATATCCTAGAGAGAGGATGTGGCGATTTCGCTTTCGATTATTTTGACTATTCTTTCAGCTGCGTCTCCATCCCCATAAGGGGAGTTCTCAGGCAATTTTTCCCGATTTTCTAAAGTCTCTTCCATTGCTTTCAGTATGTTTTGCTTGTTTACTCCCACGACTTTTGCGAAGCCAGCTTTAACCGCCTCTGGTCTTTCCGTTGAGATCCGCAAAACCAAAACGGTCTTTCTTATAGGTGGAGCTGTGGCTTCTTCTTGTACACCTCCAGAGTCTGTGAGAATTATTTCACATTTCCTCATCAGCATTAGAAAGTCTAGGTATCCCACTGGAGGCAAAATTTGAAGGTTTTCAGATTTTTTGACTTTGCTGTAAAGCCCGTTTTGTTTCAGTCTTTTTTCTGTGCGTGGATGCACGGGGTAGACGACTGGTATGGGTGATTCCATAAAAGCCTCCATGAAATTTTTGAGAATTTGGGGGTTGTCCACGTTTTCCGCTCTGTGCGCCGTTGCTAATGCAAATTTTTGGAAGCGCACAGTTTCCAATATTCTTGATTTTTTCTCGGCTATGGCCGCATATTGCATTACAGCGTCTATAACGGTATTGCCGGTGACGAAAATTTTCCCCCAAACGGATTCTTTTCTGAGGTTTATTTCAGCGTCCTTTGTTGGTGCAAAAAGGTATGTAGAAAGATGATCTGTTAATCGTCTATTATGTTCTTCTGGCATGCGTAGGTCAAAACTTCTAAGCCCAGCTTCTACGTGTCCTACGGGTATTCCTAGTTTGACTGAGGCTAAAGCTGTTGCTAAAACTCCGTTTGTGTCGCCTTCGATGAGAACAAGCACCGGTTTTGTCCTTTTTAGCAGTTTTTCCATGCTGGCAAGGATTCTGGCCGTTTGTGTTCCTTGTGAGCGAGATCTAACCTGACAGCAGTAGTGTGGGTTTGGAAGTTCAAGTTCTTCGATAAACCTTTGAGACATTTCATGGTCATAATGTTGACCGCAATGAACAAAAATGTACGAGATGCCTCTTTTTTTAAGCGCCTTCACTACTGAAGCCATTTTTATGATTTCGGGCCTCGTGCCGACAACGACCATAATGTTGTTCATGATGTTTCCCTTTATTCACGTAAAGCCTGTTTGCTTTTTAAATTTCTTTAAACTCAAAATTTTGAATATTTTTGGGTGGTTCTAACCTTTGGTAAGTCATTCGAATTAAAATTGTTAGATTGCGTTGTTTTCTGTGACATACAAATCGTCTTTACTTTTCTTTTTCATTTTATCTTGCAGTAAAATCACGGTTGGAGATGAAGATATGCATCTGCTGAAAAATAGGACTGGTTTAAGCGTCGTAGTAACTACCCTAATAATACTGGTGGTTTCAGTTCTGCTAGCCACAATTGTAACGTTTTACGCCGTGAACGTGGTTACGACAAGGGTGCAGGAGGAGTCGTTGCATCTAACAAAACAGCACGTGTGGTACAGTGCAAGCCAAGGCTGGGCTGTGGCGGCGCTGGTTATTTTGAACACTGGTGGCAGAGACGTGGTAATTGACAAAATATCGGTGCGGGGTCAAGAATCTCCATGGTCAAAAGTATACTATTGGAGGACAAACACCGTTACGGTTTCAGCGGACTTAAATGTAACCATGGTTAAGCCAAGCAACATGACGACGACTCAGTGGAAGCAGATATTTGGGTATCTTTCGGATGGCGAAACCTTTGAGAAAGCGTCCAACGATTTAACGTTAAAGTCCGGCTGGACTATGGTCTTGTATATAGAGGATCCGGACAGCATAGCGTCTAATGATGTGGGCAGAACTGTCGGCATAACGGTGTTTACTGCGAACGCTCAGTACTATGTCGAAGCCAACGTGGAGGCTGCTCAATAACGCTGCAACATTTTTCTATGTCTTCTTTAAGTAGCCCTCCCTAGGCTCGTAGATTGTTCCTTCACGCAGCAGCTGCATGATTAGGCGTTCAATTTCATTCCTTGGAATGTTGTATTCGGCTTCGAGTCTGTTGATTAAAGCTACCCTTTCAACCATGCCTGTTTCCCTTTCCATTTCCGCCAGCACCGAAAGCAGTATTTGCAGTTTATCTCTGAGGCTTTTCGGTTTGCCAGTCATTATCAAGTCTATGTCGATTTTTTTAGAGGAAAAGTCTATGCCAACTTCTTCAAGGGACTTTTTCATTATGTTTATGGCTGCCTCAGCGTCTTCGGCTAAAACCTCGGTGCGGAGGGCGGCTCTGGCTCTGGCTTCAGCTATACGTATAAGCGATTCAAGTTGGCGGGCTGTTATGGCTATGGGAGAGCCCTCTGGCTCGCTTGCAGTCCGCATGGCTAAATAGAAGTTTTTTATTCGTTGCATTGCCTCTTCGGTTAGAACGGGCTTTATGGTTTTTGCGTAGCTTATGTACTTTCTCAAAAGTTCTATCGATATCGGAGGCTCTGTGGGACTTACGCCTCTTCTGTGGATTTCAAGGATGTGCTCTGACATTTTTCCATCAACTTCCTTGTTTGGCACGTCTCTCAACACGAATATGAGGTCGAATCTTGAAAGAATGGTGACGGGCAGCGAAATGTTTTCCGTTATTGTTCTTCGCGGCTCATATCTTCCCAAAGCCGGGTTGGCAGCCGCCAAAATTGCTGTTCTAGCGTTTAAAGTTGCCACTATGCCGCCTTTCGCCACAGAAACCGTGTGCTGTTCCATGGCTTCATGAATAGCCACACGGTCTTCTGGGCGCATTTTGTCTATTTCGTCGATGCACGCTATTCCCTTGTCAGCCAGCACGAGGGCTCCGGCTTCAAGGCTCATTCCACCGCCTTTTTCGCGTATAACTGCTGCCGTTAAGCCAGCCGCTGTGGTTCCACGACCGGAGGTATAGAGTCCTCTTGGGGCAACCCGCGCCACATACTGCAGTAGCTGGGACTTTGCTGTTCCAGGGTCGCCTATCAAGAGAACGTTCAGCTCACCCCTTATGTTTATGTCTGGAAGACTTTTCGAGACGCCACCGAAGAGAAGGTACATTATCGCCTCTTTAACGTGTTCATAACCATATATAGAAGGAGCTATTGAGTTTATAATCCGCCTATGAATCCACGGGTCCTTGGCCAATTCCAGGATTTGTTTCTCCTCCTCTGGGGTTGGCAACGTGGCTTCAGGTTCTTTTCCCAAAACCTCGATAGAGTTTGCATCTAGATGCAGTGCAAAAACGCGGAGTTTTCCAACTTTCGGCATGGATGGAGCTGCCGCCCGGACAATTCCAACAATGGAAACGTGATCGCCGGGTCTGGCAACGTCAACAATTTCACTTCCAACAAGCTTTACATGTAGTGTTCGCGGAAGCTGTCCGGGTGGAAGGTCTTCGGGGCGCTCTTGCACGCGTAGGTCTTGCGAATCAATGAACGTGGATTCTTCCTGCACAAAGTCGAAGGGGCCTTTCCTTCTACATTGAGGGTTTGCACATGCAAAAGGAGCCTTCAAAAATGGGCCGGACTGGTCTACGAAGGTTGGCTCTCCGCATCCGCGACATTTGAAGGCTGCCCGCATCACCATTGGGCGGACGGGTGTTGAACGTACAACGATGCCTTCAATCATTACAAGTTTTCCAATGTGGGCCGCGCCAAGTTTCCGTAGTGGCGTGGGCTCCAGCAACCCAACAATTCTAACTGTCACTTTTTGTTTTTCCGCGTATTCCGGGGCCTCTATGGCGAGCTGGTTTTGCGCTGCGTTGTCCGCATGTCTCAAATATTCCTCTGGTTTTTCTATGAGCCTCTCTGCCAGTGTATGATCGAAGGTTAAAATGTCTTCAAAATCAACAATCAGTGATGTTTTGCCAGAAACTGCAAGCTGTGAAATTCTTTGGCGGTATTTCTCTGTCTTAAAAAGTTCTAGGAAACGTTCTTGGGGATCTGTCACCTCTAGTTCAGTCATTTTCCTTCTCCTCTGCTTTTTCTTCAAACTCTAGTAAGTGAGTCTTCCATTTATTGACAAGCATGTAAATCTTATCGTAAAGGAGCCTCTCCTCGGCTGTAAGGTTCTTTAAAACATGTTCCGTCTGGGCTGGTGCGGACGCTAGGGAAACTATTTTCTTCAGCCTCATGCTAACAATGTCCGTTGCCAACTGTTTCGCCTTCTCATATTCGCGAACTTTTTCCGGGTTTTTTGCTGCCTCCTCTTTTAGACCCGCGAGGAGCCTGCGAAGCTTGGGATAAAAATCCTTTGGAAGGTCGGAAATTTGGCCAGCTGTTTGGACGCGTTCCTTCCAGTGAATCTTGTAAAGTTTGACTGAATCAAGCAGATCCTCGCCTCGAAAACGGACCACTCCGAATTTTTCAAGCTCCCGCGCCACCCAATACAGGACTTCATACTCGTTTCCCTCTTCAAATGGACCTACCGTTAATCCTGCAAGCTTAATTTCCGGACAGTTTCGGTTAGCGATAACCCTTACTTGTGAATTTTCAAAAATGAAGTCTAACGCTTTAATCTTGCCGATGATGCCTCCCTGCAATATAGGCTCCCCTTCCGCTGATTCACTATTTTCTAGTGGGGCGGATATAAAAAGTGTAGTCTAGGAAAAGCGATAGGGAAGTTTAAAACCTTGCAAGTTTGCGTCGTTGTTAAGGTATAAGGCTCTAAGGCTTCTTTTCTTTTAGAAAGAGAAAATGGGAGTAAGTTTTAATCTAAAATTCTTTCGATGGCGTCTGCCTCTGCCTCGTGAGCCAACGGAATACCAGTTACCTTGGCTGCGAGCTCCGATAAGCTCATTAGGTCATTTCTGTCTATTAGGTCTAGTCGCCATTTCCTGGCGCCAGCCAAAAGCTGTTTTAAACCAACACCTATGCGATCCGTTAGGTATGTGTAGAGGCCTATGGCTTCCCATGGAATTTCCTTGAATCGTTCGCCATACTTCTTCTTAAGTTCCGGAACGGCTATGAAGAATTTCTCCGGAGTTGTGCCAAATTTTTCGGCAAAAGCCTTAGGCAGTCTTCCCTCATCAGCTAGTTGCTTAAAGTAGCTTGCTTTCATTACAGCAGTTAGAGGCGAACGACCCATCAAAACAGCTTTTACAAATGGACCGTCTCCGAAGTTGCTCATGGCTACGGCTTTGAAAATTTGGGTTTCATTTATAAAGCCTCCAGCCATAACAATGTCTGGCACGTAACGGCCCTTCTTTTTTAGTATTTGGGCGCATTTGAGCACTAGGGTTTCTAGGTAAACTGTTGGTATGCCCATCTCATCCATCATGGGAACCGGACTCATGCCCGTGCCACCTCCAGCTCCGTCGAAGTACACGGCGTCGATTTTTGCTTCTGAAGCTATTTTCATGGTGTATGCCACTGCCGACGGTCTGTAGGCGCCTGTTTTGAGGGTTACATGTTTTGCCCCTTGCTTTCTCAACCATTCAACATCCTCTACAAAGTCTTTTTCTTTGGGTATGCCAACCCTACTGTGTCTTTCAAAAGATTTGAAAACTCCGTCTTTGAAGGCTTGTTGCACCGCCGGGTCTTCCGGGTCCGGGATCACTACGTAGCCTCTTTTCTTTAGCATTATTGCCTTTTCAAGGTCTCTTACGCGAACCTCGCCTCCTATGGCTTTTGCGCCTTGCCCCCATTTCCGCTCTATAACATTGACCTCTAACTTTGAGATGGCGTAGACGTCCACGCCAAGCCTCTGGTCTTCAACATTTGTTTGGACGGCTATTTCGCCGTATTTTCCATCCCAGAACTTTCTGAAGATGTCAACTCTGCGTTTTAACTCCTTTGAGTAGGTTACTTTACCGTTTGTGAATTGGGCTTCGGGATCCATGCCGCATACATTTTCCCCAACAATTATCATGGCTCCTGAAAGGGCTGTGCCTATGGCTAACCCCTCCCAGTTTAGTCTCGCGACATCGGTGGAGCCGAAAGCGCCGCACAGTACGGGAACTTTAAGCGGTATGCCCCCAATCTTGGTTTCTATATTTACGTTTGGGAAAAGTGCAAGGTCTGAGTTTTCTTCTATGCCATGAACTTCAAAGAGGCTTGCTTGTATGTTGAAGTGGGACCAGTCCAAGCCGAAGTCTTTCAAGGCTCCAGCGGTGCTGAAGCCGAACTGCACGGGCTCCGGATAGAGGGCTTCCCTTCCTCTAAAAGCCGACAATCCTATTTCACAGAGTACTGGGCAGTCGCGGACGCATATTGGGCACATGCCGCTTGTCGGGCTTGTATCTTTAACTCTAGTTGTTGTTCCGGTTGTTGATTTCCCGTTCAGGTACGAGCTGTTTCTAAAGACGCGTTCCGTCATGCCCCTTTTCACCTCAATGCAAAACCACACGAGATAGACTTTAGCGAAATTTAAGCGTTATCCCCAACGCTATGAAAATTAAAACTCAGTACATCAAAGGACTTTGTAAGATTTACAATAAACCGTCTATTGCAATATCGAATAAGTATTTATTGGCTTGTTTCATATGAAAAGCATAGGAGGATCCCAATTGAGTTTTGAGATGTGGGCTGAAAAGTATAGGCCTAAAACATTGGACGAAATGGTGAACCAGAAAGAGATAGTGGAAAGGCTTAAAAGCTTTGTCAAAGCCAAAAATGTGCCTCACTGCATTTTCGCCGGACCACCGGGAACTGGCAAGACCACGGCTGCCCTTTGTTTGGCCAGAGACCTTTACGGCGAGGGTTACCGCGAATACGTTATGGAGTTGAATGCCAGCGACGAGAGAGGTATCGACGTGGTGCGGGAAACGGTCAAAACTTTCGCTAGGGTTCGTTCCATAGGCGAAATTCCATTTAAAATAATGATTTTGGACGAGGCGGACAACATGACGGCGGACGCCCAGCAAGCCTTAAGGCGAACCATGGAACGCTACACTGAGACATGCCGTTTCATATTGTGCGCCAACTACAGCGGCAAAATAATCGAGCCCATACAGTCTCGTTGTGCACCTTTCCGCTTTACTTATCTGCCGCGGGAGGAACAAGACAAGTATTTGCGGTACATAGCTAAAAATGAGGGCGTGACGCTTCTCGACGAGGGGTTAGACGCCATTTACGAGGTTTGCGGCGGAGACTTGCGAAGAGCCATAAACACTCTGCAAGCCGCTGCCTCGCTGGGCAAGCCCATAGACGCCAAAGTGGTTTACTCCATTGCTGGAAGGGCCAACCCGGCGGATGTACGGAAAATGATTGAAACGGCCATGAAAGGCAACTTTATAGAAGCGCGAAAACAACTCCGCGAAATGATTCAGAAATATGGTGTGGCTGGAAGCGACATAATCCGCCAAATCCACACGGAAATCTTTAGGCTGGACATTCCAGAACCATGGAAGATAAAGCTGGCTGACATTGTGGGCGAAATAGATTATAGGCTTGTGGAAGGGGCAGACGAAGAGGTCCAATTAAGTGCTTTGCTGGCCAGACTTGTGGAGGCCGCCTACGAAGTTAAGGGCGCCAAAAAGGTGTAGAATGTGTATTTACCGTGGACTGTTAAGTACAAGCCAAAAACCTTGAAAGAAGTTGTCGGCAACAAAGAAGCTATTCAAAGGTTTGTTGAATGGATAAAATCATGGGAAAAGGGCATACCATCCAAAAGAGCCGCCTTTCTTTATGGGCCTCCTGGCGTTGGCAAGACAGTCACTGTGGAGGCTTTGGCCAACGATTTCAAAATGGAGTTAGTTGAGAAAAACGCCAGCGACTACCGCACAGAAGAAGCCGTAAAACGCTTCGCCGGGCTTGCATCACAGTACGGCTCACTGTTTGGGGCTAGGCGAATCATCCTCTTCGACGAGCTTGACGGTTTAACTGGAACGGCGGACAAAGGCGGAGTTAAAGCCATAACAGAGATCATACAAACCGCCCAGTGCCCCATAGTGCTTATCGCCAACAACGCCTTCGACCCGAGGTTTACAAGCCTCCGCAACCACTGCCTCATGATAGAGTTCAAAAAGCCTTCAACAACCGAGGTTTTAAGGTATTTGAAGGCTATATGCCTAAAAGAAGGCATAGACGCTGAGGAAAACGCGTTAAAGTTTATAGCTCAACGTTCTGAAGGCGACATCCGCTCGGCAGTGACAGACCTTCAAGCTTTGGCTCAGGGAAAGAAACACCTAACCTATGAGGATGTCGCTTGGCTCGGCTTCAGAGACCGCCAAGAAACGATTTTCACGGTTCTACGCATGATAATTTATGGAAAAACATGCGACGGTGCTAAACGCGCCGTCAACATGGCGGACGTGGACGTGGACATGCTTTTTGAATGGATATACGAGAACGTTCCAAACCACCTTACCGACCCACACGACTTGGCAAGGGCTATGGATGCCCTTTCCATGGCTGACGTTTACCGTGGAAGAATAAAAAGAACCCAAGACTGGAGTTTCATACGTTACGTAATTGACTTTATGACTGCAGGCGTCGCCATGGCGAGAGTCAACACTAAAACGTCTGGCTGGACGCCTTTCCATTTTCCAGAACGCATACAAGCCCTATCGAGGTCGAAGGAAGAACGCACCATACAGTTGGAGATCGGCCGAAAAATAAAACGGAGATGCCACATATCCGCCACAAGAGCCTCAAAAGAGGTTCTACCCTATCTGAGGATAATTTTCAGGAACAATGTGGAGATGGCTGCTGGGATCGCCAAATGGCTTGACCTAACGCCTGAAATGGTTGAATACATTGCGGAAAGCAAGGAAAAAGCTGCGGAGATAAACAAGCTCTTGGGCTGAAAAGGTTTTTAGTGGATTCTGCTTCCTTCGGCAATATCCTTTTCTGGTTGTATTGCCACCACGTTGCCTTTGTCGTCTTCGGCCGCCAAAATCATGCATTGGGACTCGACACCCATGAATTTTCTCCGCTGAAGGTTTAGGATAAAAGCGTATTTTTTGCCCACCAGGTCTTCTGGTTTATACCATTGCAGAAGCCCAGCTACAGCTTGGCGTTTTTCTGTTCCGAAATCCACAATCATTCTTATGAGGTTTCGGGAGCCGGGAATATGGTTTGCCTCTATAACTTTTCCAATGCGCATGTCAAGTTTTTGAAATTCTTCGAAGGTTATTTCCGTCATGGGCATCACGAAATTGTCGTGTGCAGTACAGCTTTTAAGTTTTGCGTGCCGTTCGCCTCTTCTTTATTTTTTCAACGGTTTTTGCCACACCCTTCAAGCCTTCGAAAGCCTTCGAACGAATTATTTCGAAAGCCTCCTTCGAAGTTAAACCCGGCAGCTCCTCACCAGTAGCCTTCTTAACAAGGTAGGATGCAGCGTTTAAGACTTCGCCATTCAAACGCGAGTCCATTAAATCCGCCAAGTGGCAAATCAAAGCCTCAACGGTGTGCGGTCTTATGGGGCCGTATTCTCCATGGTGGGCGGAAACAACATGGATAAGCTCCAATGGGAAGCCTCTTCGAACAAGCTCCGCAATGACAATGGACAGGTGGTCCATGTAGTCAGCCAAGCCAGTTGTGCTATAACTGCCGTTTTGACTGACCGTGTAGGTTAGGGGCTTAAAAACGTCGTGAAGCAGTACACCCGCCAAAACAATGTCGCGGTTCACTTTGCCACGGTAAACTTTCTCAACAGAATTGCACAGTGCCAAAGCCAAATTAGCAGTGGAAACCACATGCTCCACGTAGCCACCCGGATAACAGTGATGATGCGACAAGCCTGCCGGCGAAACGTCAAGGGGTAAACCGCTGTAAACTTTTCCTTCAACCTCAAAGGTTGGGTTTTCAAGAAGTTCAGCAACCTTCCTCCGAAGGTTTTTGTCGCGGATTTTCTCCACTAAAACCTTAATTTTCGGATGAAGCAACCCCTACACGTCCGCTTAACCGTCTAGAACATTATCCTTAGCCGTGTCCCCTTTTAAGGCTATCCGCCCCTTGCAATTCTATTTCTTTCAGCGGTTGCCATCTCATGCGCTAAACGTATGGGTTCCGGAACACCACCACGCTTTATACAATGCCTAACAATTTTTACAGCAGTTTCCAACGAAACCATGTGCCCAACACTTATGTAAAGAACCTTCCCAGCGGCAGTCTTCAAAACAGCGCCAATGATTTCGCCTTTATCCCTAAGATATACAAAGTCCTTGTTTTGGAAGGGCTCAACTTCACCTACAAGTCTGCTTTTTGCAACACCTATGGCGGGTTTGCCTAAAACAACGCCAAAATGGCTTGCAAAACCACAACGGTAGGGATGCGCAAACCCCTGCCCATCCACAAGAAACACGTCTGGCTGAGCTTTCAGCTTCTTAACACACGCAAGTGTTGGGGGTAACTCTCTAAACGAGAGAAGCGTTGGAACATAGGGGAAGGCGACTTTGCGAGTGGCTGTTTGAGCTTCGACAAGGTTTAGGTTTTTAAAATCAAGAACAGCGGTGGCGCTTATCGCCAAATCGCCAACATAAGCCGTGTCAACACCTGCAACATAACGGATTTCCCTTGGAAGCCTATCCTCAAAAACAATGAGCCCTGAAAGGTGAAGCTGTGCTTTATGTGCCTTTTCCACGGAAAAGCCGGGTTTTAAACCTGCAAAGTTCATTTATCTTCCTTTTTCAAGAGCTTCAAAACGTTTCTCAAGTTTTTCAAGCCTCTTCATATGTTTTTCAAGCGACTGTCTCCGCGCCTCGTGGGTTATGTCGCCCCTCGTGGTTTCGATGATTTTTCTTGCAATGTCGCATTTTCTTCTAAGGCCGGGTACAAGCATGTAGGCTTCATCCATCGCCATAAGTTCAGTATAGATTTCGTCCATAACCCGCAAGCATTCCTCGCTTTTCTTTACGTCACCTTCCCTAAGGGCGTCTAGAGCCAAACGTCTATATTCGCCTATAACATCTGCGAGTCCAAGCACATAATCTACAGATGGCACATTAATCTCCGCTGGCGTGATGAACCTCCCCTCTTCGATAAGCGTCAAGAAAATGTTTGCTTCCGCGTATTCTTGGAGGGCAACCTCGTATAAACCGCTATGGATTATGTCTGGATGATCCTTTGCCATCCCGTTAAGTTTCAAAATAATCTCTTTTGCCCTTTCAAGAAGCTTTCTAGCCTCCTTAAACCTTTTCTGGTGAATCAAGAGTATCGCCTGCTTAGAAACACTTGTAACTTTCCGCATGTCGGCTTGAACCTTGTCCCGAACCTTCTCTTTTTCTTTAAGCTCCCTTCTAATCCGCTTTAAAACAGCTTTCAGGGAGACCATGCCTTTCGCTCACTGTTTACCTAAAGAATATGAACAGAGCCATTATTTTTTATTATTGCCAAAAGGTTGGGGGGTGGGCGCTGGTGTGGGGTTGTCCTTCTTTAAGTGCTTTGCTGTTTTTCTTGTTCTGGCCAACGCTCTATTATTAGTTTGTCATCTCCAATTTTGAAGCTGACTTTGACGAATATAGAGTCTGAGCCTTTAAATGGGAACATGCTGTCTTCCGCCAAATCTTTTGGCAAGTATATTAGGTATTTCCCGTCTTTCCTTCTAAACAGTCTTCCTCTTCCTTCACTAACCATGCTTGCACCTCACAGAGGCTTTTGAGACTGCTTTGAAATGAAAAGTGTTTTATTTAAACCTTTTCTCCGTTAACTCGACAAGTAAACCAACATTTTTAATCAGAAGAGAACTTTATAGGCTTTTCAAGTCTGCTCAAGAGTACGACGCGGCTTTCCTCCGATTCATTAATAACTTTGTATCCCGTTGCCTTTGCAAGTTGAAGGGCGAATTCGCGGATTTCCTCGTGGCTTGGCATACCCCCATAACCCAGACGAAGCCTTGAAAAACCAACATGCATGTAAGCCTTAGGCTCAACATAGGTCGGGTTCGCTTTTTCAATAAGTCTGGCATACTCCTCAATGTTTCCCATGTTTAAACCGCGCACAGCAGTTATCCGCATAACCGTGGGGCAACTAAAACTTTGAAGAAGCTCCAATGTTTCGTTAAGCTTTTCCCAAGCGTCGGGCAAAATGGGTCTGCAGACTTTTTTATGGATTTCCCTGTTTGGAGCACAGACCGAAACGTACAGTTGTGTTGGCTCGTGGCTTAACTTTGCCAAGGCAGACGGCACCGTCCCGTTGGATACAAGAAAGGTGGTGAAACCTCTTTTATGGAAGGTGTGGATGAGCTCGCCTATAGGCCCGTATAGGGTTGGCTCACCGGTCAAGCTTATGGCCGCATGCCGCGGTCTTAAGGCTTCTCTAAACTTTTGAGGATCCACCTTCGGATTTCCCTTATAACCGCTTAAAATAGCCAGCTGTGCCTTTATGCTTCCCTCAACAATTTCTTCTGGCGGATCCCACACGGGCAACTTAGTTTCTTCCCATGTGATTTGGAGGTCTCCGCTTTGGGCCCTCCAACAGAATAGGCATCTTTGCGTGCAGTAGAAAAGCGCTGGTGTCATTTGGATGCACTGGTGAGATTTTATTCCGTAAAACTTCTGTTTGTAGCATGGTCTTCCGTGAACAAGCGACTCGTAAAGCCATCTGCATCGCTTAACGGCTGAATGTCTACCAACCAAGTGGTACTTATGCTTTTTTAACGCTTCAATAAGCGTGTCTGGAACAAGGCTCATCTTTCAATCATCTTGTAAAAGAAAAATCGCTTTTATAAAGGCTCTTTTCACTATTTGAAGCAGTATTCAATGTTTTGGAATTCTGAACAAAGCTTAACCACTTCTCTTTTAACGTTCTCGGGGTTCTCTTTGTCGAGGACTGTTCGCTTTATGAGTTCAGCTATTTTAGCCATCTCCCCCTCCTTCATTCCACGCCTCGTGACCTCGCATGTTCCAAGCCTTACAACACAGTCAACGATAATGTTGGCTTTTTGAAGTTTTTCGGCAACTTCTCTGCCCCGTTCATAGTCCCCAAAATCCATTATGACTTGATGGGACTCTGTGAAGCCAAGCCTTGAACATTTCACAGGAAAACCATAGTCATGCAAGGCTTTAGCCAAAGCCTTAGCGTTGCGAACCACTTGCCCGGCATAGTCTCTGCCGAACCTTTGCATTTCAGCCAAAGCCAAAGTTAAAGCAGCAATGCGGTTCCAATGGGCATTATCCACAAACCTCGGATAAATTCTGGCTTTCACCGTTTCGCCGTGCTCTTTATCCGCCAAAAATATGCCACCTTGAGGACCGAAAAAAGATTTATGAGTCGAGCCGAAAAGGGCGTTGGCACCTTCCCTCAAGGGATCTTGGAAGTGTTTTCCAGCAATCAACCCCAAAACGTGGGAACCGTCAAACCCCACGATTGCACCACATTCATGCGCAGTTTCCGCCAACTCCCTGACCGGATGGGGGAAAAGGATTAAGCTAGCCCCAAAAACCAAAACTTTGGGCTTAAACCGCTCGATGGCTTCCTTAGCTTTTTCCGCGTCGATTTTCATGTTTTCCCTCGAAAAGGGGAATGGAACAGCCTTCAAACCCAAAAGCCCAGCTAACCCATCGTCCCACAAACCGGGATAACCGCCGTCCTCCGGAGAAACACACATGAGTACGTCTCCGGGTTTGGTAAAAGATGCGAGAAAAATCATGTCTGCAATGTGTCCGGAAAGTGGGCGGAGGTCAGCGGTTTCCGCCCCGAAAACCTCTTTTGCCAGTTTCTCTCCACACTGTTCGATTTCGTCCATGAAACGTGTACCCATGTAAAAGCGGTCTCTCGCCGTGTAACGGTGTCCAAGCTCAGAAGCCAAAAGACTCCGCACAGCCGGGCTCATAACATTTTCAGATGGAATAAGGTTTAAACATTCTTTCCCACGCCATTGCTCATGTTTTTCAACAAGGCTTAAGATTTCGTCAATCATCTACCATGCACTGCACCAGTGCTGAGCTCTGTTGGATAAATGTTTTTCTAAAGGCAAAGTTTAAAATGCGCCGTTAATAGTAAATGTTCACATCGCTTAAAAACAAGCACATTAATAAATAACTGGAGTGCGGCGAAATTGAACAAAAAGACAATGACAATAAACACATTAACAGTAATGCTTGTTTTAACAGTTTTCTCCCAACTGGTCCCCCTGCAAGTTTACGCGGCCGATGTAAGGATAATTTCTATTTCACCCATCACTAGAACTGGAAAAGTTGGAGAACCCATTACGCTTATCGGAACCATAAACACCACGGACGGCATGTACGAAGTCCTATTTAACAGCACAAAAGTTGCATGGGGTTATGCCATTGAAAACTCTGTAAACTGCTCCTTTGCAGTCCCCCAGCTTCCAGGCGGAAATTACACGGTGACTCTGCGCGATGTAAACGCCAGCATCAACTCTCCGCCATCATGGTTTTACATAGAAACAGCCTACAATATAAAAGTGGATAAGCCACAATATCCAACCCAATTCCAAGAAGGCACGACAACAATCAACATTACTGTTAGCATTACCGGAGGAGTAGAGGCCATCTACGTCGCCAATATCACCGTTAAAACACCCGCAAACGAAACATACTGGTCGCTCGCATCCATAAACATAACAAGCACAGGTATGGGAAACACAACACTCCATTATCCAGAGAATTTCGGAGGCGCCCACACAAACTACACTGGAACTTACACAATCTATTTCAACCAAACCCTAGCGTATGACACGTTTTTCATAGGTTTAACAGACCGCATAGAATACCATAGAGGCGACACAGTTAAGATTAAGGCTGTCGACTACTGGGAGTTTAACGGCAACAACGTAACCATAACGATAAAGTTGGGAGATAAAACAATCCACAACGGCACATGCCAAGTTTTCAATGGCGTTGTGGAGTATAACTGGTGCGTCCCAGAAGGGGTGCTTGTTGGAAATTACAGCTTGAGCATAACACCAAAACCCGTAGCCAAAAAAGTCAACGACACACAAGTATTCGCCGTTCCAGGTTTCAAAACGGAGATAGTTCCATGCAACCTCGCAGGCGAACCAGTATCAAACGTTTTGATAAAGGTGTATGATAGGCGCGCTAATGAAACCTACGACATTATAAGTGATGGAAGCGGAGTTGCAACCATGTGGCTGGAAAGAGGAGAATACAACGCTACGGCATACTTTAAGAGGGTTAAGGTCGGAGTCTCCAACTTCAACATTACAGACGAGGGCATAAGACTGAAACTACCATGCCAGCTTACAAACCTAAACATAACTGTCGTAAGCCAACAAAATATGGCGGTAAAAATCCCCTTTGTGGAGTTAAACCTCACAGTCACATACACAACAGAGCTGGGGGGAATAGAGAACAAAACAGAAACAAACACTTCCAGAACAGACATTAATGGCATAGCACAACTTAAATCGCTCCTCACAAACGCAACATATAAAATAGCGGCCTCCCGCTATGGACGCACGTTCAATTTCAACAACGACACATTGACCGGGCTAAAGTCTGTTCCATGGAACAACATAACAATAGTCTGTCCAGTCTTGTCTTTAGAAGTGAAAGTTGTGGACAGAAATAAAACTCCAATACAACACGACGTTCTGGTGGAGGTTCAAGAAGCTATGAGTGGATTGAACGCTACGGGCACCCCAGACCAGAATGGCAGCGTCACCTTCAACTGCGTCCTCGGAGTTTACAACGTAAAAATTTCATCAAAAGGTGTTTTATTAAATGCAACAACTGTTGAACTTTTCGAGGAGAAAACACTGACAATTTACTGCGTTCTCTATAAACTGCCCATTTATGTGAGGGTTGTCGACTATTTTGGACAACCAATCCCAAACGTCAACGTAGTCCTTGAAAGAAACGGCGTCCAAATAGACTCCAAGCAGACGGGAGCTAATGGCATAGTCAACTTCACAGAAAACGGAGGCACTTTAACAATAAAGGTGTATTTGGCAAATCAAAATCAGCCAGCTGTGTCCATCACGTCTTCTGTTGTTAAGGCGATAAGCGAAGCTAGCCCCATAGAGGTTAAGCTGGCCAGATATGTTGTTTTGGCCGGCTTCCTTGTTGAAACCCCATGGTTTACAACTGTGGTTCTGATAGTGGCGGCTATAGTGCTCTTCACAGTTTTGGAGGTTGTAAGGAAAGGGCGCGTCAAGGCTTAAAGGCTTCTAAAAGCTAGAGCTCAAATATGAAGCCCAGCGGGAAAAACTTTATATCAATTGTTTTCAGAAATTTTTACAGAACAAAGCTCGGGAATGATGAAGACAAGGTTTTATTGCGGCTTAAAGGTCGTGTTGTAGTCTTGGAACAAGCAAAAATGTGTTCTCCCAGATGCGAACTGTTCAAGTGCGGCAAGAACGCTGCCATTTTCCGTCGAGACGGTGTATGGTGCAGATGGACAGAAGACATGTGCAACGTGGCAAACTGTTCATATGCCATCTGCGTCAAAAGACGCTTACTCCCAAGAGGCATCTGCGGTGAAACTGTAAAAAGAAAAACCGTTGAAAAACAACCAGAAGAAGTCGTTGGACCAGCTATAAAGCTTCGAGGCAGAGCCTTACGTAAAATAGGCGAAAGAGAACTCTTCTAGCCTTCTACAGCCAAACTTGAAAGCCACCATAACACAAATGGCTGTTAATAAACAACTTATCTAGCTTTAACCCTCTTAACCACCGGCGGCCTTATTTTTTTCAAAACTCTGTAGCCGCAAACCGTGCACTTTATCTCTCCACCTCGGAGCTCTAACTCTTCAGTGGAAACTTTAGCTCCACACCTTAAACATTCATAAACCAGTCCGACAGCCGTTTTCTCCATAGTTTTCCCCTTGACAATGAGGTTTATTTATTTTTAAATGTTTCCAAACCTAAAACTCTCATTCAACCATAAGGAAGCGCTATCATGAGAAGGCGATTAAAGACGCTCTTAGCAGCTGCACTACCCGCTGAAGAACTAAACGCAATCTACAGTTCCTATGATATTATCGGAGACATCGCAGTTATTCGGCTAAATGAAAACTCGAAAAAATATGGCCAAATCATTGCTGAAACAATAATGAAGGTTCATAAAAATGTCAAAACAGTTTTAGCTCAAGTCAGCCCAATCCACGGAGACTTTAGACTAAGAAAACTTGAATATATAGCTGGGGAAAACAAGACAAAAACGGTTCACAGAGAATCCGGATGCATTTTCGCAGTTGACCTGGCAAGCTGTTATTTCTCGCCTAGACTTTTCTATGAGAGGATGCGAATCGCCAAACTGGTCAGGGATGGAGAAACTGTTGTAAACATGTTTGCTGGGGTGGGCTGCTTCTCCATCGTAATTGCCAAGCATTCCAACGCGGCAAAAATCTATTCAATAGACATAAACCCTGCCGCAGTTCAGTTTATGAAGGAAAACATTAGGCTCAACAGGGTTGATGGAAAAGTGGTTCCGATAGAAGGAGATGCAAAAGACGTAATACAGCAAAAACTCAGCAACATAGCAGATAGAGTTCTTATGCCCTTGCCAGAAAAGGCCCTTGAATATCTGCCATACGCCTTTTCAGCGTTGAAGGGTGGAGATGGCTGGATACACTTTTACGCCTTTGAACACGCAAACAGAAATGAAAATCCAGTAGAAAAAACCATGGTGAAAGTTGCTGATAAACTACAGAAACTGCATGTAGACTTCGAAATATCCTTCGGCAGAGTTGTGCGAACCACTGGACCAAACTGGTACCAGACCGTAATAGACATTCTGTGTAAAGGCTCAGCCCATTAGCAAATTTAATAAAAGACGTTTTAAGCCTATATAGTGTGTGGGCGTAATATGAAAAGGAAGCTTATGGAAATATTGGCATGTCCAATTGATAAACATCACCCGCTTGAACTTTACGTTTTTGAGGAAAAGGATGAAATTGTTGAGGGATTAATAGTCTGCCCAAAATGTTTAAGATGGTACCCAATAAGGGACGAAATTCCAGAAATGCTTCCAGACGAGCTTCGAAAAGAAAGCGAAGATTTGCCCTTTCTGAAAAAATGGAAGGAGAAAATTCCAGAGAAAATCTTGTTTGAAGGGAAACCCTTTAGACTAAAAAGATAGCGGCTTCCACTACTCTGTTAATTTCACAAGTCTGCCTGTCTTCGAGGATTTTAAAGCAGCTTCAGCAATTTTCAAAGCCCTTAAACCGTCAAATCCAGTTATAACCGGCTTTTCTCTTCCTAAAACGCAGTTTACGAAATGTTGAAGCTCGAGTTTTAACGGTTCCTGCCACGGGATTCTAGGTTGAACAGTTTCCTTTGCATCTTCTATCGTCAACTCCTGCGTGATATAGTCAAGTTTCATTATTGCTTGACTTCCAGTGACCACCAGAGTTCGCGTTTTATATGGGGTTAACCAGTTGGCTTCTATGAAAGCGTTTTTGTCCCCCTCAAAAGTAAGCATGATATGGGCGTAATCTTCAAAAAGCTTATGTTTCATGTTTCCAGTCTTCGCGTAAACCGCCATTGGGTCTCCACCAAACAGATAACGCGCTATATCGATGTCGTGGATCGCCAGATCCTTCACGACACCTATGTCTCCAATTCTTTCAGGCCACTCGGAAACCCTTTTCGCCGTTGCGCACACAAGCTCGCCTATCTTCTTGTCTTCGATGGCCCGTTTCATGTATTGCACTCCCGGAATAAAACGCATCAAAAAACCAACGGAGAGGTGCAATCCCTCTTTCTCTGCTGTTTTTATTAGTGCTTCTGCTTGTTTCGGGTTTGCAGCCATGGGCTTTTCAACTAGCACGTGTTTTCCAGCCTTCAAGGCTTTCATTGTTTCCTTTGCAAGGCTTGTTGACCATGTACAGACGCTGACAGCTTCTATGTCTTCCCTTTTCAGCATTTTTCCCGTTTCAGTATATGCTTTTACGCCGAATTGTTTGGCAACATTTTTGGCCTTTTCGGCGTCGATGTCACAGACCGCTAAAAGCTCCGTTTCCTCAAGTTCGCTATAAACCCTTGCGTGATTTCTTCCCCAGAACCCTACTCCAATAACCGCTACTCCTATTTTTCTTTTCATTTTCTCCAAACTCCTCTCCCGAGACCACGATACACAAAGCCTTCACCTTCAACTTTATACGGATCAAAAATTCCCTCGAAGTCAACAATCGCAGCCGGCATTTTGACTAAAAGCTTGATTTTCCCCAAATTTAACCGTTTAAACTGGTCGTGTCCAGTAAAAACAACTATGCAATCAGCTCCCTCAACGGCTTTCATTAAACTTTCCTCGAAAATTCGTCTTTCAGCGGATGCTTTTCGGTATAGATAAGGATCATAAAAGCTGAGTTTAGCCCCTTTCCTTTCGAGAATCTTGACAAAAGTTTTCAGCACACCTTTCGGGTTGTCAGTTATGTTCCGTGTTTGGGAAACTCCAAGCACTGCAATTTTCGCTTTGCGCATCGCCTTTCCACAAGTTTTTAAAGCCTCTTGAATGAGGCTAATCCCATGTTTTACATTTTCATCGCTTGAATCTAGAACTGTTTGCAGAATTCTGAGTTTAACGTTATGATTTTCAGCTTCCTCAAGTAGCATTAAAAGGGGGTTTTCGCCAAAATTGTTAAGCGCTGGTTGATAAAGAGTTTCCCAGGAGAGCGGCTGCATGTTTTGAACAGATAAATAGTCTACACCAGTTTTCTCACATAAACGCGCAAACTCGTTAGCTAACGCGGAGCCAACGCTTCGATATGCCGTATTAAATAAGACGGCAGCCTCAGCCGTTTTAATGCTCAACGTTGCCATGGCCTCTTTGGTTATCGCCCCTATAACCTTTAACGCTTTTTCAAGGCTTACGTCGTCAAAGGCAGCGACAATGCGCCTAAATTTTGTTAAACTGCTTATAGTTTGTTTTTCCGGAAATGGAACGGGGCTATAAGCGAGGTAAAAGTCTACTCCTACTCTAAATCCGGAGGAGCTTTCAAGAGTTTCCTTTAGGCTTTCTGTGACGCCTATTCCAATAACGCTTGTTAATATAATTAGTGTGTCTTTTTGCATGTGCGAGCCAAGTTTTTTCAATGTTTTTTCAATACTGGAATAGTCGACTCTTCCGCTTTCATTTATTGTCGCTGGCGTGGTGACCAATACAACATTACTTTGAGAAACTGCGTCTTCTAAGTTATACGTAACTTGCAATCTTCCATTTTCCAAACTTTTCTTAAGAATAGGTTCTATTTCCTGTTTTAGAAACTGAGCCTTTCCCTTAGATAAGCGTTCCACCACCGCACGGTCATTGTCAACGCATGTAACTTTGAAATTTGCCTCTGTTAAAAGGCAAGCGTGAAGTATGCCAACACGGTTGCATTCCACAATGCTAACTGTTGTTTTTTTATCTTCCGAATTCTTGCCTTTTAGAGTTTCCGGGTTTGCTTTCAGTGTCATCTTTTCTCCCGATGCTTAGCCTTTTACACTGTCGATTATCCTTTTAAGTTTTAAACTGAACTCTTGGATGAGCGCTTCAGCCTTCTCTTTAGTTTTTGCCTCCGCATAAAGCCTATACAACGGCTCTGTTCCGCTAGGCCTAACAAGAATGGAGCTTTTGTCCTCAAACCATACTTTCACACCATCTACGGTGCTTGTGTTCAAGCCCCTCGTTTGCTCGATAATTTTTTCCAAGACCTTTTCCTTAAGTTCGTTGGGACACTCCACCTTGCCCTTTTTAATAAAGTAGCTAGGCAATTCGCCGAGAAGGTTTGAGAGGCTTTTGTTTGTGTCGGCCATTATGTCCAATATTAAAGCTGTTGCCATTCCCCCATCTCTGACGGCTTGATGAGGTCCGTAAAAGATTCCGCCGTTTTCCTCTCCACCAAGTTTTGCATTGAGCTTTTTCATGGTGTGGGACACTGTTACGCTTCCAACTTTTGTCCATACAATTTCTCCGCCATAAGCGTCTGCGACATCCTTAACCAGCATCGAAGAACTTATTGGAGAGACTATTTTTTCGCCCGGGTTTCTTATTAGGAAGTATTTCTCAACTAGGGCGAAGGTCTTATCACCCCAATGGATTTCTCCAGTTTCGTCGACAAAAATGGCGCGATCGGCGTCTCCGTCAAATGCAACCCCAACATCCGCGTTTACAGCCCTAACTGTCTGAGCCAATTCCGTGAGGTTTTCTGGTCGCGGCTCGGGCAGTCTTGATGGAAATGTTCCGTCAATGTTTGCATTTATCGTCGTAACCTTGCATCCTAAATCTCGTAAAAGCTTTGGAACTGCGAGGGCGGCTACACTGTTTGCAGCATCCACAACAACATGATAATGTTTTTTCGCTATCTTAGCGACATCAACATGCCCCTTGATCGCCTCTATGTACTCGTCGATGACTCCAGTGAGCGTTTGCACTTCTCCAATTTTGTTCCATTCCACATATCGTATCGCGTTCCCGAAAAAGGTGTTCTCAATTTCTATTTCTTGATCCCGCGAGATTTCTATTCCGTCGCTCCAAACAACTTTTATTCCGTTGTATTCTGGAGGATTATGAGACGCCGTTATTATAACTGCACCGTCGACCTTTCGACTTTTTACTGCGTACTGAATGGCAGGTGTGGGCGCTATGCCCGCGAACAATACATTACAACCTGTGGCGTTTAACCCAGCAATAACTGCTCTTGCAAGCATTGGACTGCTTGTTCTAGCATCATGTCCAACTATTAACTTCCCACATTGAAAGAAAGTTCCCGTGGCGCACCCAATTTTGACTGCAAGTTCTGGAGTTAACTCCTTGTTCACTACACCTCGAATGCCGTTTGTCCCAAAAAGTCTTCGAGCACTAAACATTTGGAACACCATTCGTTTAGAATATACACTTTGGGGTTGTTATGTCTTCAAGAATTTCTTTTGCCGGACAGACTATAACTCCTTTTGTCAGCGTCACCATGTCCTTGATAACGGTGTAGTCTCCTATAACACAGTTTTCGCTTATCGTGACGTTTCTTCCGATGGTGACGTTTTCTCCTATGACCGCGCCATTGATGACGCTTGAATCTCCGACAGAGACACCATCAAATATTACCGAGTTCTTTATTTGGACGTTCTTTCCAACGTGAACATTTCTTCCCATAACGGCATAAGGCCCAATTACGGAGTCTTTCCCAACAAAAGTGTTCTCTCCGCAGATTGCAGGAGGTATTATTTTGCCCCCTCCTTTAATGGTGTTTTCCATTTTTTTATGAAAAATTTCGAGCAGAACCTTGTTCACTTCAAGATAATCTTCGATTTTGCCTATATCCGTCCATAATCCCCTAAAAGGATAACCGTAAAGTTTTCCCTCTCTCACAAGAATTGGGAAAATTTCCCGTTCCAAAGAGACTTTTTGTCCCTTAGGGATATAACTAAAAATTTTTGGGTTTAGAACATAAATTCCGGCGTTTATTAAGCTTTGTGAAGAATGCCAAGCTGTGGGTTTTTCAACAAAAAATTTTATTCTTCCATCTTCCGCCAACTCTGCAACTCCATATCTGCTTGGGTCTTTGGCATGGTGAAGAGCTATTGTTGCAATGGCATCCTTCTCTCTATGCAGCTTAATAATTTCGGAATAGTCTATGTCCGCGAAAATATCTCCGTTAACAACAAGAAAGTCTTCATCCGCCAAAAACTTCTCAGCCCTTTTTATGGCACCACCAGTTCCCAGAGGTTTTTTGGGGGGATCGTATGAGTAGGTGATTTTCATTCTAATGCTTGAAATTTTTGCTTGTTTTAAGTGGAACGCTGTTTGGCTGTTAGTGGCAAATACCACCTCGTTGATGTTGTTTTGGGAAAGCCTCTCCATAATCCACTTTACAATGGGCTTGTTGAGCACGGGAAACAGTGTTTTCGGCCTTGTACAACTCAGAGGCCTAAGCCTAGTTCCAAATCCACCAGCGAGAATTAAAGCCTTCAAGTGGCGATTCACCTTGTCTGAATTTAAGCTTATATTCAAAAACTTTTCTAATAAAACAGTTTCGTGGAAGTGAAAACCATGAAGTTTCTACTTCAAGAGATGAGCTGGCTTGAAGCAAAAGAATATTTCAGCAAAATGATATTGTCATAATTCCAGTAGGCTCAAACAAACAACATGGTCCACATAACCCTCTGGGAACAGACCATTTTATTGCAAAGGCCATTGCTGAGGAAACTGCCAAACGCACAAGTGTTGTGTGTTTGCAAGTAATACCCTTCGGTGTAAGCCACCACCATCGGCAATTTTCTGGCACAGTGCATGTTTCGCCTGAAGCTTTCAAAAGTTACGTGAAGGAGATTTGCTTAGCCCTAAAGCTATCACGGCGTTAAAAAGTCGTTATAGTTAATGGGCATAGTGGAAACCTAAACGCTTTGGCGAAGCTGGCCATGGAACTAGAGAAGAAGGCATATTCGCGTCCATTTTCCAATGATGGCCAGCGTCTAGCAAACTTCTTCCAGAAATTTTCAAGCCCGAAGAAAGAGAACACGCTGGAGCTGAAGAAACCTCCATGAATTTAGCCTTGCACCCGCATCTTGTAAGCATGAATAAGGCTGTTAATGAAGAGGTTCGCAAACACCCAGTTCAAGTAGAGGGCATAACCCTCCCATTAGACACGGCTGACCGCACCAATTCGGGTTTTTGGCGTGTCAACAACAGCTTCAGCGGAGAAAGGCAAAGCGGTTTTTGAGGCTGTTGTTAACGAGCTGGTTAGGATGTTAATTTGCTGAAAAGGGTGAAAATCGAGAAGTTAATGGTTAAGCTTAAGGCTTAGGCGTAAATGTATTTTTGCTGCTCCCACCATGTAACTTCGTTTTCGTTTTCAGGTTTATGAGGTTCATATTCCTTCCACTCTTGCATTTTCAGCTCCAGATATTTTTCAGCATTCTCTTTGCCTAAGGCTCTTATGCATATGTCATCGCTTTCCCATTCTTCCAACGCCTCTTTAAGTGATGTTGGCAGAAGCTTTATCCCAAGTTCTTTACGTTTGGTTTCACTCAGATGGTACACGTTAAAGTCAACCGGGTCACCGGGTTCGATTTTCTTTTTGATCCCATCTAGTCCAGCTTCAAAAACGGCGGCATAAGCCAAATACGGATTGCATAGGGGGTCTGGACATCGGAACTCTATTCTCGCTTCGTTTTCTTTCCCCGGGAAGTATTCTGGCACCCTTATTAGGGCTGAGCGGTTTTTTCTACTCCACGTGATGTAGACAGGTGCCTCATATCCAGGCACAAGCCTCTTGTAACTGTTGACTGCGGGAGCGACGATGGCGCATAAAGCTCTTGCATGGTCAAGAATTCCGCCTATAAAGTAGCGGCACTTCTGCGACAGGTAAGCATATCCATTTTTATCATAGAACAGGTTTCTGCCAGTTTTAACGTCGAAAAGCCCGAGGTGGATATGCATACCGCTTCCGGGTTTTCCAAACCATGGTTTAGGCATGAAAGTGGCTATCCAACCATATTTTCTGTCAGCAACAGCTTTGGCTGCAAATTTGTACCGCACAATATTGTCTGATGTTGCCACGGGATCGGCGTATTTGAATGTAATTTCATTCTGAGCTGCTCCAACTTCGTGGTGTTCACGTTCAACATCTATGCCCATGGTAAGAAGCGCGTTGGCCAAATCCAGCCTAAAACTTTCGGTTAAATCTCGTCCTGGAGCAATGTCAAAATACCGGTGTTTGTCTATCAAGTGATTTTCAACTGGCTGAAAACTTCCATCCGGAGTTTTTTGCACTAAATAGAATTCCAGTTCCGCCGCCGCTGTCGGTTCGTATCCTTCCCTCCGCATTTTTTCAAGACTTTTTTGGCAAATATAACGGGGGTCTCCCTCAAAGCGCTTTCCTTCCGGTGTGTATAGGTTGCATATGAAGCTGACGACGCTTTTGTCGTAGAAGTAGTAGGGGCAAACAGTGAAAGTGGCTATATCCGGTTTCATTATCATGTCGCTTTCCTCTATGCTAACACCGCCAACCAAGGATGAACCGTCGAAGCCTACGCCTTCAGCTATTGCGTCTTCCACCTCGTCCACTGGGATGGTTCTTCCCCTAAAATAGCCCAGTAAATCTGTGAAGTGTAGCAGAACGTGCTCTGCGTTCTTCATGAGTTTGAAACATAACTCAATGTTTTGATTTCTGCGTTGTAAACTTCTCATGTTATTCACACACTAAATTTTACAGCAATGATTGTTTAAACTGTAAATATAAAAGGCTTTTTCACAAAAATAGCAACAAATGTTAAATAGTAAACGAGTTATACTAGACAAATGTAAAACGAATAGGAGGTGCGCTCCAAAGTGGGCCGTTCAAGTGTTTATGACGATATTTTAGACGAAAAAGTTGAGCGGAAAGACGTTAAAAAGGAGATTTCTCTTGATGAAATTGACCTCAAAATACTGCGGGCTTTAACGTTAAATGCAAGGGCTTCGTCGAGACAGCTTGCAAAACAATGCGGCGTTTCAACAAGCACCGTGCTTTCAAGAATTAAGAAGCTTGAAGAAAGCAACGTGATAAAGGGTTACACAGCCATTGTTGACCATGAAAAACTAGGCTACGAATTGACGGTTGTCGTTGAATTAACGGTTTCCAAAGGTCGCCTACTGGAGGTGGAAAACGAAATTGCAAAGCTTCCAAACGTTTGCTGCGTCTACGACGTAACTGGATTAATAGACGCTATGATAATCGCCAAATTCAAAAACAGAGAAGAGCTAAGCAAATTTGCAAAACGGCTGCTAGCAATGCCTTATGTGGAAAGAACAAACACTCACGTGGTGCTAACAACGGTAAAAGAAGATTTCAGAGAACTGGTGTAGCGAAAGGGAAAACTTAATTCCACCCCGCAATTAGAAGATAAAAAGAAAGATGCGGGGGTTGCCAAGCCTGGCCAAAGGCGCAGCCCTGAGGAGAAACCCTTGAAGTTTCGCGGAACGGCTGTCCCGTAGGGGTTCGTGGGTTCAAATCCCACCCCCCGCACTAATTTACTGGTAAATTTTAAATACCTGGTTTTGCTTATTTTTGTTGGTGGTTGCGACGAAGCCGAGTAGGGGTAAGACGCGGACTATTAAGGATAGGGCGATCTATGTTTATTTGCCTTCTTTGGAGATGGTTGAGGATTGGAGGCGTAGGGCTGAGAGGGCTGGTGTTTCCATTTCTAGGTTTGTGGTTGAGCGTGTTGAGGATTCTATTAGGCGTGAAGAAGGCGATGAAAGCTATCTTAGCCGTGCTGAGCTTGTTAAACGTTTGCGAAGCGCTGAGGAGGAGTTGAGGAAGCTTCGCGAGGAGAACAGGCTTTTGAAGAGGCTTGTGGAGAACTTGGATAATGAGCTTAGGCGTTATCGTGTTCAGCCGTTTCTCCAGGAGGCTTTTGAGGGTGTGAGGAGGTTCGACAGAGATCTTATAGAACTGTTGAGGAGGGGCGGATCCTACAGTGAGGAGGAGATTTTGGCTCATCTGAACATTGACCCGTCTGATGTGGAGCTGGTTAAGGCTGTTGACAGGCAGCTTGAAGCCCTGGAAGCCTACGGGCTGGTTGAGTATAGGGGGAGAGGCTGGCGATGGAAAGGCTAAGCCTAAAAACGCTGCAGAACCCGCTGGCATTATTAGAGGATTTCAGAAGGGACTGCAGGCTAAGGGGCATGACCGCTGAAAGCGTAAGAAGGTATGTTTCAAGTGTCAGAATCTTTTTGAAGTTTCTTGAAAGGCGTGGCATAAACCTCGAAGAAGTGAACGTGCAGGTCCTAAGGGATTTTTTGAGGCATGTGATTTATGATAGAAAAGCCAAGCATAAGACTGTTGAGAATTATTTTTCGGCGCTTTCAGCCTTCTACGATTACTTGGCCTTTGAGGGCTATGTTTCCAGTAATATAGTTTTGCCGTTTAGGAAAAGGTATCTGCGGCGGTATAAGAGCGGTTTTGATGATCCGGAGCGTAAGCTCCTCAGCGTTGAGGAGATGAGCCGCCTAGTCAACTCTATTCTGGATCCAAGAGACAAGGCTATTGCCATGCTGCTGGCTAAAACTGGGATTAGGCGGGGCGAACTGCTGAGGCTTGACGTTGAAGACATAAACTGGGAGGAATACGCGATAACGCTTAAGCCAACTCCAAAGAGGAGCAACAGGACGGTTTTCTTTGACGATGAATGCGCAGCTACACTTCGAAGGTGGCTTAAGGTTAGGGAGAAGCTGAACCCGCCTACGAACGCGCTTTTCATAAGCTACCAAAGCCTAAATAGGCTTGACAGGAACGGCCTATACACGGCCATAGTCAAATATGCAAGACGCCTGGGCCTTCATGATCCAAATTCGCCTAGGCTTGAAGACCATTTCGGGCCGCACTGTTTTAGACACTGGTTCACTACATGGCTTCTAAGAAACGGCATGCCAAGAGAATACGTGAAAGAACTCAGAGGAGACAAAAGAAAAGAAGCAATAGACATATACCACCACATAGACAAGCAAGAACTGAGAAGGGTGTATCTGGCATGCATACCAAAACTGGGAGTATGAAAACAGGAGCCTGTTGGAAGTAACGTGTTTGATTTCCTTATTCACATTGAGGTTTATGCTCATTTTAAAATGTGGTACACCCGTATTCTTTGAGTTTAATGTCCGCCCCTTTACCTGTTGAAACAATCCACTCAACGGTTTTTTCCATGCAGACAATGAATGCAGGGTAGTGGGTAATTTTATGTTGCAATCAACGAGTTATTTCCCGAGGTTCATTTGTTCTGATTCTATTTATTGGCAACAGCCATTATGAATCCGAACCTACTACATATTTGCTAGTAAACGCAAACGTCTCACTAACCGTTTTACGTCATAATACCTGTTTCTATTTCTTAATTGTGCCTTTCTTACATTTTGGATAGTTCTCACCAATTATCTCAAATGCTGTTTTCTCGTTTCTTGAACTACGTTTCAACATTCTTTAATTTTTCATTGCAGGTTTGCCCTAAAGGCCTCTCTAAAAGATAGCCGTCCATACCAGAGGTGCCATTCATTAACCTTCTCACTTCCGAGGTCAGCTTCAAATTGGTGTAAGCAATAGTAAAAAGAATGTTGTTTTGCTCAGGCTATATGACGTAAGCTTTGTAACTTTGGCGTTTATGGATTAAGCGTTGAAGTTTCTCGTGTCTTTTCAGCCTTTCTAGTTCAAGTTTTTCTCTTTCCGTAATTATGCGATTGTAAAGCTCATCGTAGGCTTCGTCGTCATCATTTTCATCTATTAGCTCTATTTTGATTTTCCAATCAGGCTTATCGTCTTCGTCTATTAGACCTGCTTCTTTCAAAGTTTCTAGTATAAACTCGTGGGTTATAGCGTCAAGATCGAAGTTTTCGTCATCGAATATAAATTCAATGGTTACTTTCTTCTTCACGAACAAACCACCCCGCGCCTAGCATGCTTTTAAAAGTTACCTAGTCAGTAAAAAGCTCCCATCACGCTTTTCGGAAGAGTTTGCGTTTCACTTTAGTGAAGGCTTTGAGTTGTCGCTCCAGCTCCAGCACTTTCTGCCGTTCTGGTTCTGGCAGTTCGCAGTTTTTGCTGTCGTATCCCAAATAGACTCGTTCAGGCTTAATCTGCTTAATCCAATCGACCATCTTGTCCAAGTCAAACTCTAAAACTGGTTCTATGGTTACGAATTTGCGTGGATGCGTCACAGCAAGAAAGTCTTCAAACCGTTTTGAAGGTAATGGAGCTTTACTGATTTTATAGAAAGTGTAGATGTCATCTCTGATTGTTTCAATTGTCGTGTCTAACACTATGTTTGGTGGAAAAGGCTCGTATTGCTTAAACACTATTGGATTTTTAGTCTGCAATAGAAAAGTGCGGTCTGGATAACGCTTAATCACGCCCAAAATTTTCTGAATCCACTCTGGCTTAGCAAAAGCGATGTCTCCGCTACTACAAGCCCAAATAAACTGGTCTCCACTTGTTCTCGGCAAACTACGGTTAAGCCGTTCTGGATGAAAATGAGGCTCATAATTGTAGCAGATGCTACAATTGTTCTTTTGCCTTTTCATCTGCAACTTGAAACTTCTCTCGCAATAAATGCAGTCAAAACGGCAGCCGACAAACACGTTCCACTGCAACACCGAATCCTCATACATGTTACTTGTTTTCATCAGCTAAGCCGCTCCCTCCACAATTTTAGAACACCATGCTGGCAAAGTGAACAAAACAGCAAGTTTAATCTCTAACATAACATCACCTCCCTCAAAATTTCTAAAACCAAAAGACCCGACAAAAGCAGTATAGGAATAAACTCGACTACTATATAAATTTTCAAAATTTCATGAATAACGATAAAGTCAATTCATGTTCAACCCATAAACTTGCAAGAGCGTTCACAAAGTTTTGCTGATTTAAAATTCGTAACTTATTTAAACCAACCATGAAATTCAAATTATTTTGAGGAGTGATAAATGGAGAAACCCAAAACAAAAAAAGCTGGAATTTAATTGAATATCTAGAACTTTTTGCTTCTTTAGACCTCTTCCTCCAGTATCTGTACCCCGAGCCCATTTGTTGAAACAATCGCTCTAATCTTACTTGTCTTGGGTCTGTGGATCTTAAGTCTGATGGATTAATTTTATTTTGAGAGTTTAACGCAGAAATTATTTCGATGCTTCTCTTGTATGTTTCGGCATCTTCGTAAGGCAATCGATATATGCGAAGTAGAACCTTTGCAGAATTTTCGGCTTTATTATTTTTGCTGTAAGCGGAAAACAACGCTTTTAACGTTTGTCCACCATTTATAATTTGCGGGTTCCTTAAAACTAGCTCGTTTTTTACTCTATCAATGAAAATATCATCTGCCAGAATTATTATACCATTGTGCTTATACCAAAACCAATCAGGGTCGGAAAGATACGAGTGCCCAATTGCCTTATTTATTTTACCAGCTTTCCCTGTTTCACCGAGAAACTCTCTTACATTTTTTGCAGGAATCGATCTATTTCTTCCCAAGTATTAAACCATCTTAAAAGGTCATTAACATTCACTGTGCAAACAACAGAATATATGTTAGTTTCGACCCATCTATTTTCCATCCACTGTGCTGGTTCTAGTTTCAACGTCTTTTTGCCCGTATAGGGTATGTACCCGTGTTTAACGTCGTAAATCACGTTTTCTAAAGTATGCTTATCAACAACAATAAAATCAATATTGATTTGCCAACCATTTGCCGCTCTCCACTTATTTATGTCTTTCTGTACTCCTTCTTTAACAGATTGATCAACAACGTTGGTAGTAAGCCAAACTATCTCAAGGTTTGCGTCTTTGTTATTAACTTCTCTTCTGAGTTGGCTAACAAATTCTTCAGCTTTTCGATTAGGATTTACTCCGGTTAATGTGTTTTTTAATTTTCCTATCTCTCGGAGTATTTCAGACAAATTTGCTTTTCTGGGACTAGCCGAAAATTTGGTTTGAAATATAATGAACGTTGAATCCTGAATATGGTAAAAATCTATTCCGCCGTCGTCGCTTCCGTCGGTGTACTGCTTAGCAAAAAGACTTGAATCAATTTTAAGTCTTGCAGCGGCATAGAATTCCGTTAACTTTTTGGTAGCTTCAATATTATCATTTAGAATTGATAATCTCCTAATCAAATCATCTGTGTCTTTAAACTCCATCTCTGACCCTTTAATTAATGAGTTTTTATTTTATATTTTAATTTAATTCATAAACATTAACATGAGAAAATTTAAGAAAACTGAGGAGAATAAAAAGTAAAAGGCTGAAATTGAAAACGTCAAAAACGATGATAAACTGAAAAAAGAATTGTTGAGTGTTAAACGGTTGACAGAAAAGGCTTGTGACGATCAATAATGCTTCAGAACCATATGGTGTTGCTTTGCTAGATTCCTATTCATTATTGAAAAACGCATCCTTAATAATCCTCATCTTCATTGATATCATAATCTAATTCATCTACCTCAATTAGGTAGCATTCCTCGCACAAGCCGTCATATGCCTCATATTCCTTTCGCGTGATTTTTCTGCCGCACCTTATACACTCGTAAAGCTCTTCCTCAACCATTTTTACATCACATCTCCAAACATGTCTTCGCTTTCCTCAGTCATCTGGTCATCCCAGCACTCCCAGCATATTCCCTCAAAACTTTTATACTCGTCCTCATCAATCTCGCAGCCGCAAACCTCACAGTGATACTTCATCTCCTTCTGCTCTTTTTCAGATTTTTTAGCCTTTTTCTTTTGCTTTTTCAAATTCTCACTCAGTATGTCTCACTTTTGACGTTGTTTTTGGAAGAACCGTTTTCATTTCTCTTTAGAATTTAGTTTTGCTTCTAGTTCTTCAATTTTTTTAAGCGAGTAACGGTACTCTTCTTCGTCTGCGTAAAAGCTATATTTGCAATCTCTGCAAAAGCGTGCATCTTTAGCGTTCAAGGCTTTACATTTTGGGCACCTAAGTTTTACAACGTACGTGTTTAATAAACGCATGATGTCAATGATTGGCTGAGGCCGGAGTGAATGATCTTGCTCTTCTGTCATGACGCTTGATTCAGAAATAAAATTGTTTAACGGAAGATTTTGCGTTTTCACCTTTTCAAGATAGACTCTTTTATTCCTCATATGAACTCTTATATTTCTTATATTTCCTCGCTTCAACTGCAAAGTAAGCATTGAGTAAATGGCTTGAGGATTTTTTCCAATATTTTTGACTTCAGCGCAGTTTAGACCAGATGCCATAAACTCTCTGATTATCTCCTCATATATGCTACACTTTTTCCTCTTTACTTTAGGTATTTGTGAAACCGGTTCTATGAATCGGAATGTTGTATAGGTCTCATTAACCGGCATTGCGTTTCACGATTCATTCTTTAGTTATATTTCATGTTGCATCAAATATTACTGTTATCATTGCTTTCGGCATATTTTACGACACTTTTAGGGAATTTTCAGTTTAACTTATCTCTTTGTGTTGACTTGTTCGACGTTTTGGGAGTATTCTTTACATATTTGCCTTTGTTAAACCTCACGGCGGGAAACAGTTAGTTCTGGGCTGACAGTATTTGTAGATTTTTCTCGCTTTTTCGAGAATTGCATGGTTGCTGTTAAAGAACATAAACTTTCTCAGGGTTTACCTTTTTTCAGCGACGTTCTTTCAATTATTGGTCTGTGTAGTCTATGCTGTTTCCACCATGCCTTTACGTTTATTATTTTGTGGGTTCCGATTTTTAAATGGCAGTATAGAATTTTTTGTAAGGACAGCGTTTAATCAGACGTCGCAACATTTAATTTGAATTGGTGATTATGTAGGATTAGATAAGTCATGCCTTTTCATGAGGAACACTGCCAAGATAGTCTGAAAAAATATGGGAAACGATTTGACGATTTGCATTCATGGATGGATGAACCTTCGGAAATATTAGGGACACAGCATAGAATGTATCGTCATGATCCTTATACTACCCCTCAGGAAGCTAAAAAAATATTCGGTGAATACGCTGATCATGCATGTCTCGATCATATTATTTTGGATTGGCGTGAATCGCCTGAGCGATTCAATTCTATTTTTAAACAATATCCGAAACGTGGTTTGCCTGCAGGTATATGTCCTCGTTGTGGTTCAACATTGGTGTGGAGGAGGGCTCAGCTTACTGGCGAACTCTACAGAGGTTGCACAAACTATTCAGGTGGCTGTAGATATCAAGAAAGAAGTTACAAAAGGACTCCTGCAAGTTTGAAAGCCAAGAGAAAAAGAAATGCTAACTCCCATGCTCAACCAGATGAACCACCCTCTTATTTCTTTGACTATTACGATGTTGGATTATTGGGTCCAGATGACAGTCATTTTTACGGTCCGCCGCTAAAAGTTGAAGGATTGGAGAAAACAAGAGAAAAAATAGAAACAACAGAATCTCCATTTAAGAAAGAAACTGAAACAGTTTTTCAACATAGGTCTTCACATGAATGGCTGAAGAAAGGTCCCATAGCCTTTGCAATTCTGTTTTATCTTGTGCATTTTATCCTTTGTTTATTAGTAATCGGAGTTACAAAGATGGCTCTCATTTTACTTTTGTCTGCACTTGTGCTTGTGTTTGGGCTTCCTATGGGGCAAAAGAGATACTCGCGGATTGGAGGCTATTATTGGACTGAACCAGAGGCAACCCTTGACCTTGCAGTGTTTGTTTTTCTTTTTTGTTATCTATTTCTAACCTCTTTGTTCTTAAAGGATATACCATTTTTCGCGACAGCTGCAATTTTTGTAATGGGGCTTATTGCAACGTTTATTATAGCCACAACAATCAGAAAGTAGAGCAAATACAGAGAGATGATGTCATAGAAATTATTTGTAGGAACTAACACTATTTCTTCCATTTCGACGGATGTAAGCTTTTTTGTAACTATAATTCGCGAAGTATGATTAATTTGGCTGTTTGGAAGTATCCGCCTTCTCGCAATTCTTTTTTGGTGGCTGTTGTGCCTTTAAAGTCGTTTTTTCATGGTTTTGGCGTTTTCCATTTTAGTAAAGCTCTGGGGTTTTTTGCCAGATTAGCGGATTTCAATTGATATTAAATAGCAATAGTTTATAAACCACAAAGTTTTAATCTTCAAAAGTAATTTAATTACAATTGCAAATTGACTTCAAATGAAGATGAGAAGGAGTGAAAGAAAAAATGTATAAGAACAAAATTGAAGAGGTAAGAAATCTCCTGCTTCAAGCAACAAAGATTTTGAACAGTCTAATCGAGGAAGAGGTTGGAGAAAGCGAGCTTGAGGATTGGATGAAGGATAGGGTGGAGCTTTGGTGCAGGATCTATAATGAAGGCAGCGTCGTGACGAGGGAAAGGCTTCACGAGATTTGGGTTAAGGTTATGGGTAAAGATGCGAGGGGACTTGGAGGCTTCTTTGCTGGAAAGAATGCAAGTTTGGCGTGGACGCCTGATAACAAAGTAGCTTTGACAAAGAGTGCTTCAGATAGTATTGAGGCCTGGACAGGGAAGACAATCGCCGAATATGCTAAGCGTTTCAAAGAAAAGAAGTAAAAAATATCTCTTACTTTCCCTTTTTTATTTTGTTTTGGGTGTTTATGTAGTTTGTTTGCTTAGGATAAATGCTCTTTATTGCATTCCAATAGTTTATCAGAAGATTCGCCAATTCTTCATCGTACATATCTTGGAAAATCCTTTCCTTTAAAATCTCAGAAACATAACGAGCCAACGTTCCATCAGTAGTTACATGCTGATCGTCTTTAAAGGGCTCACCAACCTCGCAAATTCTGTTGTTGAACGGCGAAGAATCTTTGACGTTTAAGAAATCAACGATCGTTGATGCAACGGCTTTTCTCCTATTTGCGCGACCCATTAGTTCAAGTTCTATCCAAGCAGGTGCCTCAGTATCATAAAGCATCCTTTGCAAAATCCTATATGCCAAATCAGTTGGAACGGGTTTAGCTCTGCTGTTCACTATATAAAAAATCAACATTTCATAAAATATATTTTCGTTGGTCATTGTAATTACCAATGGATACTCAGTTAATATAAGGAAAGAAGATGCTGAACTGCAATTCATTGAAAAAAGCAAGTTCGCCAAAAACATATCGATAGGCGACTTAATAGTTCCAGATAATACAACGTGGTATATTCTGGACGGACAACATCGCGTTGAAGGATTAAAAATAGCTATGAGAGAGCAGCCTGAATTGTAAATCTCGTGTTGCGCCCTTGACGGTTACAACGGGAAGCCGCTGCCGTAACGGTACATGGTTTGCCCCATGCGGAAGGAACATACATTTCTGAGGCTTTGCATCTTCGATTCTGCTTTGACTTTGTACATGAAATCAAACCCAAACGCATTCAGACTAAACCTCCCACAACACCATATTTTCTTTAAATTTTATTCCTCTGGTTTTGTTGCATAGTTTTTCTACCGGGCATTGGTTGCATTTTCTGTAAGCGCAAAAATTAAAAGGGTTTGCTATAAAAGAACATTCGATGATGAAAAAGGTCGATAGTGAGCAATCTTCTACGTCAGTTTTTGATAAAAAAAGTTTAGATGAAATACACAGCGAAATTAAGCAAGTATACCTTGCAGATAAAAGACCATGGGTAATAGGTTATAGCGGTGGTAAAGATTCCACAACTGTGCTTCAATTGGTGTGGTATGCTATTAAAGAATTACCTGTTGAAAAACGCAAGAAGCCAATCCACGTGATATCTTCGGATACGCTAGTTGAAACCCCAATAATAGTCGACTTTATTAACCGAACATTAAAAAACATAAATGATGCTGCTGCCAAGGAAAATATGCCATTCAAAGCTGAAAAATTAAGGCCACCTATTAGTCAAAGTTTTTGGGTTAACTTAATTGGAAGAGGATATGCGGCCCCACAGCAACGTTTTAGATGGTGTACCGACCGTCTTAAGATTCAACCGTCTAATAGATTCATACAAGAAAAAATATCAAAATTCGGTGAAGTGGTCCTTGTTTTAGGCGTACGTCGTCAAGAAAGTGCAACTAGAGCACAAGTCATGAGTTTGTATCAAATTCCAAACTCGGTCTTATCTAGGCACTCCAAATTTCCGAGAGCATATGTTTATACGCCAATAAGAGATTGGACTACAGATGATGTTTGGTATTATCTATTGCAAGTTCCGTCTCCATGGGGTGGAAGCAATAGGGAGTTATTGGCTTTATATCAAAATGCTCAGGGTGAGTGCCCATTAGTAATTGATGATACTACTCCTTCTTGCGGTAATACTCGTTTTGGTTGTTGGGTTTGTACAGTAGTAACAAAAGATAAGTCTATTAGTGCACTTATCGAATCAGGGGAGAAATGGCTAAGACCATTGTTGGAGATACGTAATTTTTTAGCTTCAACTCAAGACCCTAAACTTAAACCTTTATATCGCGATTATAAAAGAAGGCAAGGATTTGTTTCGTTTAAAAGTGATGGTTCAGGTATTATTTCACGGGGACCGTACAAACTTGACTTCTGTAAAGAGATCTTGCGAATGGTGTTGCGTGCTCAAGTTCAAGTGAGAATGGAGGGACCGGACCCAAATATCCAGCTAATACTTCCTGAAGAATTGCATGAGATTAGACGTATCTGGAGAACAGAAAGAGGTGACTGGGAAGACTCAGTTCCCAAAATATATCGTGAAATAACCGGTGAAGATTTAGATTGGGTTCAAGACGATATTACCTTCTCTTCTAAGGAAAAATCCATACTTGTTGACGTTTGTAAAAAGTATAATGTTCCGGAGCAACTTCTTATAAAACTTTTAGATGCCGAACTACAAACACAGGGTTTGGAAAGACGAGCTTCAATTTATGGCAAAATAGACCAGATTCTATTCGAAGAATGGAGAACAGAAGAGGAGTTGCTCGCAAATAATGCAAATATCATAAAAAGGGACAAGAAATGATGCTCAAACGTTTAGAAGTGGAAAACTTTGGACCATTTAGAGGAAGGCATTATTTAAATTTAGAGATTAGCAATGCTCCGGGAGTTTGTAGACCTATTATCTTAATCGGAGGTAAAAATGGAACCGGTAAAACTACACTTTTTGAAGCGATTAAACTTTGTTTATACGGGAGATTTTTCAAAGGTAAAAAGTTGTCAGAGAAAGCTTATATGAAATATATCGACCAAAAAATTCATCGTTCAATCGATGGCACTCCAGCGCACCATGCATCTATTACAATAGAGTTTGCTCATGCGAAATTAGGCCATATTAATAACTACTTTATTAAAAGAACGTGGGAACGTTCATCCTACAACATAATTGAAAAACTAATGGTGGAGAAAGATGGAAAAATACTAGAAGACGTCGACGAAGACCAATGGCAAGAATTCTTGATGCAATTAGTCCCGTTAGGAATTTCAAAGTTTTTCTTTTTCGATGGTGAGCAGATTCAAAAGCTTGCAAAGGAAAAACACGAGAATAATTATTTTTTTAATTCTATTAATTCATTACTTGGTCTGGAAATTGTAGAGCGTTTGCGTTCCGACCTTGAGATATACGCATCAAGAAAAATCAAAAGTATCGATGACCAAGTAGAAACTAAAGTTCAAGATTATATAAAAAGAAAAAACGATTTAGAAAAAAGATTAACTAATTTACTTGAAAGAAAGAAGCTGTTGAAAGAAAAAATCAATAAAATCCAAATGACTATAGAAGGCCAGGAACTTAAAATTGCTTTGGAAGGGGGAAGTTTTGCAAGTAAAAGAGAAAAGC
>Ga0071330_1051509_pt1 | contig 88916 bp, 89 predicted proteins | sample GBScel77sediment_FD_63802 | JGI IMG/M metagenome (GOLD analysis project Ga0071330, IMG submission 63802) | Hot spring sediment microbial communities from Great Boiling Spring, Nevada - Cellulolytic enrichment Sediment 77C v2 (version 2) | ecosystem: Environmental > Aquatic > Thermal springs >...
TTTAAACCGGCGCTTTTTCTTTTAAAAATAGGGTCAAAGGTATATAAAAAGCCATGAATAGAATGATTATCGGGACGTAAAGCGGGGTAGGGTAGCCAGGATAACCCGCCGGGCTCATAACCCGGAGATCGATGGTTCAAATCCATCCCCCGCTACATATATACAATCGCTTATAATTAACCGACGGCAAAGTATGTATAATATCAGGTTATTCAGTGTACTTGTACTCCGGGCTTTCAACGAAAGTAACCGTCTTGTTCTCTACGAGGACGATCTTGTCTGTCAGCTTCAGGGCGAGAAGTCTGTCATGCGTTGCTATGGCGATGCAGACTCCCCTACTCGCCAACTCTTTTATTAGCTCCATGAAAGTTTCCCGACCGTTCTTGTCCAAGTTTGCCGTAGGTTCATCGAGTAACAGATTCTTCGGTCTAACGGCTAAGGCTCTGGCTAGTGCCACCTTTTGTTGCTGTCCAGCGGAAAGTGTTTGGACTCTTTCATTTGCTAAATGCTTAATACCAAGCATCTCGAGCGCCTCTTCGGTCCTAGCGATAACTTCCTCAGCAGGTACGTTTCTAATTCTTAGACCATAAGCTACGTTGTCGGCGACGCTACCCCTGAGCATTATTGGTTTTTCATGCACATAAACAACGTTTCGCCTCGCAGAGATCCTAACAGTTTCTGACGCAGACCAAGGATCAATACCATCTATCAAAACCTCGCCCATCCGCGGTCTATATATGGCGGCGGCCAACTTCAACAATGTAGTCTTTCCCGAACCGTTAGGTCCTATGATCGCGGTTACACCAAGACCGAATGTAAGGTTTACATCCTTAAGGACATCCTCGCTTACGTACGCAAACGATACGTTCCTCAGCTCTATCATGCGATCTTGCCCACCTTCCTGACGATTGCCGTTACTGTGAATGTAACTAGAAGTAGCATCCCTGCGAGTGTCAGGGCAAACTCAAACTCGCCCTTTGAGACCTCTAAAGCTATAACCGTTGTCATAACGCGCGTAAATCCCTTGATGTTGCCTCCGAGCATTAGGGCTACGCCGAGCTCGCCTATCGCCCTGTTGAAACCTACTAAAATCGTTGTCAACAATCTCGGAAAAGACTCGGTAACCATCGTGATCAATGCTTGCCTCTCGGTTGCACCTATCGAAACAGCCATCTCCCAAATCCCGGACTTTGTCTCGCGAAGCACAGAGGCGCTAAGTGAGATTATGAGAGGAGTAATCAGAACAGCCTGACCTATGGTAATCGCGATAGGTGTGTAGAGTATACCAAAGAAACCCAAAGGACCCGAGCGGGAGAACAAAAGATAAAGTACAAGACCGATTATGACTGTCGGAACAGCTACGAGTGCATTTGCGACATCGAGTAATGTTCTCCTAAACTCTGACTCTTTAGCGGTTAGAATCATAGCGATGGGTATACTCCAAGATGCGGCAAGCACTGTGGCCATACCCGAAATGAGCAGCGACCTCATGACAACTTCAGCTACCTCTTGCCACATAGCACGACCTCCACTCAGCTCATTCCAAGCTCAGCCATGCTTTCCCAGGCATCGTTGAGCTTTTCTGTCGGGCCACCTATGACCGCGTTGAAGAAAGGTTTACCGTATTCTGCGATACCGTACTCTTCGATTATTCTTTGCCCTTCTTCCGAGAGTATGAATTCCATGAAGGCCTCAGCCAGCTTCTCATTCACAGCAGGAACCTTTACTGGGTTAACAACGTAGACGGAGTAGATGTTGAGCAGGACATCTCCTTTATCGATTAACGGTTTGAGCTCACCCAACCTGCTACTGAACTTAAGATACGTGCCGATGTCGCTGAGTGTATAAGCTCCTTTCTCATTAGCCACCATCAAAGTTTGCGCCATGTCAGATCCCAGCTCTAGGTACCATGACTTACCGGACGGGTTAACGCCAGCTAAAGACCATAGCATCAACTCCCTAGCATGTGTCCCTGAATTGTCCGCTCTTGATACGAATTTTGCCTTACCTTCTTCACCAGCGGTGTAGATGGCGGCCATAGCTTTGAGAGGTTCCATGCCGGTTATGCCAGCTGGGTCGTTGCCTGGTCCAACTATGATGAAGTAGTTGTATGCGAATATCCTGCCGGTTTTTAGCGTCCCATCATTAAGGTACCGCCTCTCGAGGTTTGGTGCATGCGATAAGACCATGTCAGCATCGCCTTGCGCGGCTCTTCTCAAAGCTTCACCGCTACCGACTGGGATGAACTGAACCAGAACGTTCGGATGCTTTTGTTTGAACGCATCGGCCAGCTTGTCGAGGAGACCGGTAGTGTAGAGGCTTGTTGTTGTCGTAATGCGGAGCACATTTTCGTAATGCGCGCTTTGGTAAATGTAGAGGAGAGAAACAACGGCCACAACGATGAGCGCTACGGCTATCCACCTCGTTTTCATACGCATCATCGTTATTCTTTTTTGGGATAACGATTCTTTTAAATGTTTTTATAAAAAAAGATAACGATTATGTACGGCCTTGAGAGGAGTACGTCCACAAGATTTAGCAGTTAGGGCTGAAGTATTCTTAGAATGGAAAGGCGAGGTAATCCTCGACTCGAAGCTGGCTAAAGTATTGCACGAAATCGAGCAGAGAGGTTCGTTACTGACGGCATGCAGAGTTGTCGGTGTGCCATATGCGAGGACTTGGGAGAGGTTGGCAAGGATTGAGGAAATATTCGGAAAGAAACTGCTCGAAGCTAAGCGTGGTGGCCTGGGAGGTGGTGGTGCGAGGCTAACGGAACTCGGCAAGGAACTCCTCAAGCTTTACCTTGATGCTGAGACTAAGCTCGGCGCCCCGCTCAGAGCAACACCGGAGACGAAAGTCGCGAGGAGTATGCCCGACTTGGCAGTGATGGGAAGCAACGACCCGGCGCTAGAGGTTCTCATCGGAATTCTCAAGGCAAAGAAGCCTGATATAGACATCGAAGTCTCTTGGCTCGGTTCGGCAGGTGGTCTAGCTGCACTCATGATGGGCGATGCACATGTGGCTGGGGTCCACCTCTTGGACCCTATGACGGGCAAATACAATCTGCCCTTCCTAAGTCGGTACTGGCTCGAGGATAGAGCGGTAATCGTCAGGGGGTATCAGCGTGAACTCGGCTTGGCATTTAGACATGACACAAACGTCAGCGGAATTTCGGACTTGTTGAATCGTAACCTCAGACTCGTGAACAGAAATCCAGGCTCGGGTACGAGAACTTTATTGGATCACTTGCTCAAACAAGCGGCACTCGACAAGGGCATAGACCCAGCCGATGTACCGCGACTCGTCAGAAATTATGACAGAGAAGTCAAGACACACTTCGAGGTCGCCAAGGAGATAGCAACAGGAGCCGCAGACGTGGGAATGACCGTGAGGTATGCCGCGGAGCTCTATGGCTTGCGATTCATGAGAATCGTATGGGAATGGTACGACCTAGCAGTCCTAAAGGAAGCTATGAGGAGGGAGACGGTAAGGGAACTGATCAAACTTCTGACGTCCAAAGAGTTCATGCAAGCGATAAGGCGGATGAAGGGATACAGAACGACGAGCGAAACCGGTAAGATAGTGAGCGATTAAAATAGCGAACCTTACGTTCCTTCTTTAGGTTTGGTGCGCGTTACCCCTTTATTGACGATATATTCGTACTTTAGGGTCTTTGTAGGTCTCTCCGGAATAAGGCCTTCAGGTCTGTAAAGCAGGACGATGATAAGTGCAAGTCCTAACAACATGTACTCGAGCCAGACCACGTCGAACGGAAGGAAAGCCTCGAAATAACTCTTGTAGAAAGTTATAAGCCTCCGAAGCGTCACGAATATGCCTGCTCCTACGAGGGCTCCGAGGTTATTGCCAGCCCCTCCAACTATCACCATAACCCATGGCCAGAAGGTATGCGTGACCCTATTGAAATCACGAGCAGATACGCTCGCTGTGAGAAACGAGTAGAGCGCTCCACCGATTGCGGCTATCGCACATCCTACAATCAATGTCTTGATTCTTAACCTATTGACGTCTTTCCCGTAAACTCTGGCCGAGAGCTCGTCATCCCTTACGGCTCTAAGTGTCCTGCCAAGTGGTGATCTACTAACGAACTCTAGGTAAACGAATATGGCCGCGGTTACACCGATTATCGTTAAGGCCACGTAGAGCGATCTGTACTCTCCACTGACCCACCTGAACGGGTCGGGTATGCGGACGCCTAAGCTACCTCCAATGAACGGCTCCCAGTTATCCCCTATAATCTTTAGAACTTCTGCCATAGCCAAGAGGGTCATGGCAAGATAATCGCCCCTAAGCCTTATTCCAGGATAAGATGCGATGTATCCCAAAGCCGCCCCAGCCAGCGCCGCTCCTGCCAGTGAGAGCAAAAGATAGCAGATCGAGATCACAGGATCGTCCATTAAAACTTGGTTAATCGAGGAGACAACTTCCAAGTTGTTTTTGATGAAGTCTGACCCTGCAGGTGTGTTGAACAAATATGCGAGAACCCTGCCCGGAACTGCTCCAACAAAAAAAGCACCCCCTGCAACAGCTAGCAGCTTCCCAAAGTTCGGTATTCCTGTATATCCGAACTCAAGGTTTAGGCTCATAGAGATTATCGCGAATATGCCAAAGAGAGTCAGCAAGTCTATGAGAAATGTGAGTGGGATGGGAAGTGCCACTTTACCCCACCTTCCTCAAAAACTTCTTCCAATCCACGCCGGCTAGGCCCTTCGGAGCGATGAGCAACGTCAGCAGCATTACGATTAAAGGTATCACAGGACGATAAGGAACAACCCATGGCCCGAGGGTTACCGATAGGTAACCGGTCCCCAGCACCTCAGCTAGACCTATTACCGCACCCCCAACAAAAGCTCCGTATATGTTGCTCAAACCTCCTAGTATGCTTGCGGCAAATATGCTTATCAGCAATCTTATGCCTATGTCCGGGTTACAGGTCATGTACAACGGCATGAGAGCGCCGACAGCCCCTGCCAGTCCGCCCGAGATGAACCAAGAGACCGCATACATCATGTTGATGTTTATCCCGACAACTTCTGCCAAAGAAGGGTTCTCTATCGCTGCTCTCATCGCTATTCCAAACTTCGTCTTGTTCAGGAAGAAGTAGAGTAAAGTTATCATAACGAAGGCAAGGATGGGGGCTATAACAAAAATTCCTGGTTGTCCGAATATCTCAATATCAAAACCCTTTAGCTGGAAGAGTCTCGTGATAAGTTTGTGAACCCTGTTAAGATAATCGGCGAATATGTTAATCAACGATATGAGTATCATATCGTATGCGATCGTCGCGATCATTAAGATCACATAATTCGCGCCCCTATCCATTAAAGGCTTTAGCACCGCCAAGTAGAGCACCAAAGCTGCCGCCCCTCCTAACATGAATGCTGGAATCGTGCCCAGATACGGGTTAATGTTAAGTAGCCGAACCAATGCCAGGTTCAAGTATATGTTCAGCGTGGCGAAGTCTCCATGGGCAAAATTGGGAACTCTTGTGGTCATATAGGTCAAAGTCAACCCTGCGCTGAGCATAATCATCAGCGAGCTGAAGATCAGAGCATCCCTCACTAGGAGAAGACTCAAGTCCGTCTTCCCTACCGATGCATCCATTCTAACGGACTTGTTAATAACTTTAGCTAAATCCTTATAAGAGTGTGTATGTTTTCATTAAGTTTAAAGCAGGATGAGAAAATGATAACAAAAGGTGTAACGAAAACTGTAGCTGTAGTCGTTGCTATAATAACGCTACTGATCGGTGTGGGTATAGGGTACGTGGCAACGTCTTACATGATGCCTGCTGCTCCTGCAGCCCCTGCGGTCGGTCTAACCGGCGAGGTGCCGATTGGTGTACTACTTCCCTTGAGCGGGCCGCTTGCGACTCTCGGAGAGCCCAATAGGCCTGCTCTACTCATAGCTGCCGATGAGATAAACGATTTTCTAGCAAAGGCAGGGGCCAACTGGAGAATAAAGCTCTACATCGAGGACACCGAGACGAAACCTGAGGTTGCGCTGGAGAAGCTGATGAGCTTACATGCAAAGGGTATCAAGGTAGTAATTGGACCGATGGGTAGTGGAGAGATATTAAAGATAAAAGAATACGCAGACTCGAACAAGATACTGGTCATATCGCAGTCTTCGACTTCGCCGCTGCTTGCAATAAAGGGTGATTACATCTACAGGTTTGTTCCAAATGACTTTTGCCAGGGACCGATAGGGCCTAAGTTCGCCAAGAACCTTGGTGTAACGCATATGTTCCTTGTATACCTAGCTAACCCATGGGGCGATGGTCTGGCAGAGGTATCCGAGAAAACTGCGAAGGAGCTTGGCATTACGGTCGCAGGGAAGTTTAGGATAGCCGAGGGTGCACCAGACTACTCCGCAGAGGTCTCGAGCCTTGTCGCAGAGGTTAACAAACTCGTAGAGCAGGGCATCCCGCCTGAGAAGATAATGATACATATAATCACCTACGGTGAGGCTACGACATTCATGCTATCCGCCAGAGAATATGACATTCTTTGGAAAGTGAAGTGGTTCGGAAGTGATGGAACAGCTTACGAGGGCACACTCATCGACGAGGTGAAGACTGCAGAGTTCGCCTCAAGTGTTAGGTTCGTAAGCCCAATATTTACACCCACGAAGACATCAAGGTATCAAGAGTTAATGGACGAGCTCGTCAGACAGCTTGGAAGGACAGCACCGCCTTATGCTTTCAACGCTTATGATGCTTTATGGGTGGTAGCGCTTTCCCTGATGGCGACTAACAAATACGATACCGATGCTATCATATCCGTCATGCCTACTATACTCAAGAATTACTATGGTGCAAGCGGTTACATTGTACTTGACGAGACGGGTGACAGGATTGCCGTGGACTATGAGCTGACAGAGATCCTAGCAAAGGACGGTAAGTACGAGTGGGCCGTTACAGGAATGTACTATGGAACGACGGGCGAGATTGTCTGGGAGTGACCTGAAAAAGTTTTAAATTCCTTAATTTTTTATGCTATGCACATAATGTCAGAGAGCATACTAAGGATCAGGAACGTGAAGAAAAGCTTTGGCGGACTCATGGCTGTAGCAGGGGTTAGCATGGATGTTGAGAAAAACACCCTGACGATCTTGATAGGGCCTAACGGAAGCGGCAAGACTACACTCATCAACTTGATAACGGGAGTGTACAAGCCAGACGACGGAAGAATCTTCTTTGACGGTACGGATATAACCGCGCTCCCGTCACATGAGATATTCAGACTCGGTATATCTAGGACCTTCCAAATACCACAGCCTTTCAGAAAACTCACGGTTCTGGAAAACATGCTAGCAGTCTATCCAGGTAACCCCGGAGAAGGTTTTATCTCAGCTCTAAAGAGAGATAAGTGGAGAAAGTTTGAGGAAGAAGCCGTCGAGAGAGCTTTCGAGTTCCTCAAATTCCTTAAATTAGACAATCTATGGTATCAGGAAGCCGAGAAGCTGAGCGGAGGACAGATGAAGCTCTTAGAGGTCGGAAGGGCACTTATGGCTGGTGCGAAGCTACTGATAATGGATGAACCAATAGCTGGTGTAAACCCAGTACTCGCCCATGAGATATTCAAAATTTTCAGAAAGCTTAAAGAAGAAAAGAACTTGACGATTCTCACCGTAGAGCATAGGCTTGACATCGCCCTCCGCTACGTCGACTATGTTTATGTAATGGCGGCAGGTTCCATAATCACATCCGGAAAACCAGAGGAAGTCATCTCGGATAGAAGGGTTATCGACGCTTACCTCGGGGGATAGCAGGCCATGATAGAAATCAAGAACCTGAACTCTGGTTATCGTAAGCTCCAAGTACTATTTGACGTATCGGCCAACTTTCAACCCGGAAAGATAAACACGATAGTTGGACCTAACGGAAGCGGAAAGAGCACGTTGCTAAAATCCATATTCGGGCTGACCACGATTTATTCCGGGTCTGTGAAGTTTGGAGACATAGAACTCGTCGGTAAACCCCCGCATGAGATAGCTAGGCTTGGCATAGCCTATCTGCCCCAGCTCGGCAAAATATTCGAGAACCTCAGTGTGGAGGAAAACCTCATGATGGCAGGCTACACTCTCGATAAATCTGAGATAGCGGATAGGTTGAAGGAAGTTTGTGAAATGTTTCCACTCGTGAAAAAGTATTGGCGAACCAAAGCTGGTTTGCTAAGCGGCGGCGAGAGGCAGATGATCGCGATGGCTATGGCACTCTTGAGGAAGCCCAAGGTCATGATGTTCGATGAACCAACGAGCGAGCTTGCACCAAAAGTCGCTAACAGTGTGCTCGAGAAAATAGTTGAGCTCAGAGATACGATGAAGATCACAATAATTCTTGTGGAGCAGAATGCTAAGAAAGCCCTTGAGATAGGTGATAGAGCTTATCTGTTAGTTGGCGGAAGACTCTCATTCGAAGGAGAATGTGTCGAACTCCTAACCCACCCACAACTTTCGGCGCTTTACCTCGGGTTGGGTAGCGGTTCCTAACCTTTTCTCATCCACCAGTCGGTTTTCCTATTAGCTCCACCTTACTGTACTCCTCAGCTCCGACCCTTCTTTCGAATTTGTACACTATGGCATCTGCTTCCTCGAAAACCTCTTCATCATGCGTGATTACGATCACCTGTCTGATTCCTTTGCTAAGCGCCGAGAAGACTTCCGCAAGCCTCCTCTTATTCTCGGAGTCTAGGTGCACAGTCGGCTCATCGAGTATGAAGAAGCCTAACCTTCTCGCACCAAGTATGTCGCCGATGGCAAGCCTAAGAGCTAGGGCAACGGCAACTTTCTCACCACCACTAAGCCTATCGGTATCAACTTCTCGTCCCCTCTGATAGCTCTTGATCTCGAGCTCATTCTTAACCTCCTCGAGCTTTATACCATCGACATTTATGTTAAACAATTCTAGATGCTCAGTGGCAAGCCTTGATACCTCCTTGATCGCCCACGACCTGAGGGATTTGAGCACAGGCCCGTCTCTATAGTATACTTTCTCCCTAACATCCACGAGGAAGTCACGGAACTTTTTGGCATCTTCGAGTGTGCTTACAACATTTTTAAGCTTAGAAAGAATGTCGTCCTTCTCCTTAATATCTTTCTTATCTCTCTCGATCTCATTCTCCAGCGCGCCGACATTCTTTTGAAGTCCCTCATAAGAACTCCTGAGGTTGTCGTATCGTTCCTTATCGAAAGCCTTCGCGTCCAACAGCCTAGCTTCAACATCCTTTATCATCGGAGTAATGCCATCCACTATGGCTAGAGTGCGGAGTTGTTCGATATCCGGAAGATTATCCTCTGGTATCGACGCTGCTGTTTTCTCAACATTTTCTAGCCTTTCCTTCATAAGTTTAAGCTTCTCTGGACTATCGATACCAGCTGCCTCTAGGATAGTTCGACTCTTCCTAATTTCTTCCTGCAACTCATCAATGTCCTTATTCTCAAGTATAGATACTCGCGCCAATTCCTCTTTCATAACATTCAACTTAGCATTTGACGAATCTAACCTTGACAAGAGGACTCTTTCCTCATCGCTTAGAGTCCTCGTTTTTGTCCTTAGTTCATCAAAGTACGCTCTGAGCCCGGACTTGTAAGACTCTTCGAAAAGTCCGATCACCTCTTCCCTCTTGCTCTTAATGACCCTCTTCAGAGAATTTTCTCTACCGTCTCCCGTTACCAACGACTTGCCAAGCTCCACGGCCAGATCAACAAGCTCGGCGGTCTTGCTGTCGGCTTCTTTAACGATTTCAGAGAACTCTCTCCCTTCTGGCCCTTTTTCACCCAGTATCTCTAACTTTTTCATCACTTCGCTCCTTTCATTCCTAACACGATCTATCTCCTCCTTCAAATGCTCGATATCCTTCTCAAGATCCGTGATTTCTTCTTTCAGTTTATCCCTCAACCTTATCCTTTCCTCAACCTCGTCCTTTAACTTCATCCGCTCCAACGCTGACTCACACTCCTTTAGCTCTTCTTTCTTTTTCTTAATCCAAGCATTAGTGACGTTTTTAATGGATCTGATTGTGGATAAAATGTTGTAGTATGCCTCCATGAAACGCTGCATATCTTCTAACTTAACCTTCGTTATCTCCAGCTCTTCTTTTAGTTCTGCAAGGCGCTGCTCCTTCTCTTTCAACCCTTCTTTAAGCTTGCTCAGAGCGAGTTCGTACTCTGAGATTTCTCTGCTAATTCTATCCAAGTCATCAACTGAGTATCCCGTCTCTTTCCTTATCCTTTCCTCAAAATCTTTGATCACATCACCCATCCTTTTATAGGCAACTTCCATCATGCTAAGGCCTAATAGATCATCGAATAGTGCCTTTATCTCCTTAGGTTGCCATGAAAGTATCCTATCAATTTCTCCTTGCTGGATGATCACCGAAGCCCTCAACCTTTCATATCCCATGCGTAAGATTTCCTCAATCTTTTTGGTTACCGTATCCTCTCTCCTTCTCTCACCGCTCACTAAGGGTTTTCCGTCAACCCTTAGGTAGGCATCCTCCAGTCTACCCTGGCTATCGAAGCTCCTGCCGACAGTGTACGTCTTACCATCGAGCACGAGCTCAACTTCCACTTGACCTCTAGGCGCCCCATCCCTAGCTATGTTCGTATTAGCCCCTCTTCCGTGCTTGCCGAAGAGTGCGTATGTTATTCCATCTACGACGGAAGTCTTTCCAGAACCGTTTCTACCCACGAAGACATGAAGGCCCGGTCCTAACTCTAGGTAAGTCTCCTTATGCGATGTAAAGTTCTTGAGAAGGACCTTGGCAATCACTTCAACCTCCCCTCCTTGAAGGTCCTCCAGATGATTTCCAGAGCCCCCTTCCTCCAATCCTCATCGTTAAGGGCTTTGAGCAACTCAAAGAGTACAAACTCAGCCTTTTCACTACTTCCCAACACAACCTCCGCCAACCTCCTAAGCTCGGCATCCATTTCAGGGGCTTCATGCAGAACTTCTCTACCAACTTCTTTTAAGACCTGCTTGATATCGACTATGTAGGAAGCACTCAGCGAATCTTCGAACGGTTTAGGATCAAAGGGTCTGCTGGTCTCTGCCCTTATCAGGAGACATGGTTTCTTATGGCCTTTATGTTTAAGCGATGTTAATTCACGCACCAAAGTTTCTAGAGCTTCGAACCTCACATGCCTCTCCATTCTTGGCCTTACGGACTCCAACCTAACTTTGTTTATTTTTGGATCATCCGAAGAAAGGTCAACCAAGTTAACGAAAGAAGTCTCCGGATCATTCCAATCTACCCAATGGGTCGCCCCTGGGTACGAGCCCAAACCGTTACCATGCCTAAACTCATAGGACACGTGGATGTGCCCCATCGCATAGTAGTCGAAGTCTGTCGGAATGTCATCTTTGGATATTTCGCCCGCGAATTCATGCAACCCGATAAGCCCTTGATGCAGTACGAGAACTCTCCTCCTTCCATCGACCCGCTTTGCTCTATTAGCGACCTCTTTGATCTTCTTACGCAACTCTTCCCTCTCAACTTTTTTGTACTTATGAAGACCGGCTATAACGACGTCCCCTATAACCAGCGGCTCTCCTGTTCCAACATAGTTGGCAATCCCCAAGACATCAAGAATGTAGGGGTGAGGTGTGCTAGGGACGTTGGATATGTCGTGTTCACCAAGAGTAAAGACGAACCTTATGCCCCTCTCATCCAGACGTTTAACTCCTTCCGCAAGAACCCTCATCGCAGTTCCGTAAGGTTTAGAAGAGTCTAGTATGTCGCCCGAGTGGATGACCAGCTTAACATGCTCTCTTATAAAAATCTCGACAGCTTCTTGGAAGGCATCATAGTAGTCTTGCTCCCTCTCCTTATCCTTTCCCGCATAAGCTCCGAGGTGCGTATCGGATAGGTGTCCGATAATCATAGCCTAATGAGTTCCTCCGTCGATATATTCTTTCGTCCTACGCTAGCTTCTTCGGCCCACAGCTCTACAGCATCCAAGTCCCTGCCCATGTGCTTTTCTTCAACATGATACACCTTGACGAGTGCAGGTACGGTTACCCATTGACCCGCCAATATCATCTCGCCGGTATTGAGGCTTGGCAAAGTCGCACCCAATTCTGTTGAAACTTCATCCGTCACTTCCATAACGAAACTTTGATCTCTCGGATGGGTTATGCCAGATATGGCGAAGCTGCCCATTTGACTCACCACGTCTGCATTCAACTTACACGGTCTTTGTGAGACTAAAATCAGAGAAACCCCAAACTTTCTACCTTCCCTGGCTATTCTGGCTAACACATCGGAACATCTAGAACTTCTATCCTGCGGTATGAACGTGTGTGCCTCCTCAACCGCTATGACTACGGGTGATTTGAACCTCGAATTTTTCTTGAATATTGCATTTTTCCTGTCGTTCAGGATTTCTGTGAGGTAATGCGCCACAATTATCTGGGCCTGTGTTTCTGTTAGTTCTGAAAGATCCAACACGTTTATTTTGTTAGGCTCAATAAGATTGAGCGGGCTTTCTGCCTCTGTGTCGAATATCTTACCCTTTATCGCAAGGCCTCTATCTATTATCTCCAATAGTCTACTGGCGGTAGCTCTCGTTTGGAAGTCTTCGTCTTCATTATTTGCACAACCTTCAAGCTTCCCTTTCAAAGTTCCCCAGAAGTCTGGTGACTTTGCTACATCCTTACTGTAGACTCTTCTCAGCAAATCTCTCTGCTTTGTAGCATCGCTTCTTATGTCTAGCATGTCTGCCAACTCCTCAGAATCCAGATACCGTGGGTTGATTCTTGGGGGCACAAACTTCACTTTTTTAATCTTCAGATCATAATACTCAGCATGATAATCTAGGATTATCATCGTCCCGTTTTTCTCTGCTATCCTTTTTGCTATCAACGCCAAAAGGTTCGACTTTCCTTTGCCCGTAGCGGCCAGTATCGCGAGATGTCTGGAAGCAACCTTGTTCAGGTTTACAGAAACCGTAACGTTCTCTCTCCTTAACAGCTTTCCGATCGCGACCCATTCTTTCGAATTATTATAGAATATCCTCTTCAATAGTTCATCCTCAGCTAAAAAGACAGATGTTCCTGGATCAGGTGGTAGTGTAGGATAAACGCGCCTACCATTCAAAATTTCTTCGACCAGCCCGACAGCCCTCGCGGTACAGTATCTCACGGTGTCCCTAGGGTTGACTTTGCTCGCCTCCCTTGCCTCTACCGCCGTTATGTAGTCGCCTACTTTTGACAAAAGCTTACTCTCCAGTTTGGAAGATTCCACCAAGTATAGGACTTTTCCATCCACAGTATCTGCTCTGACGAACTCTCCGACCCTGACAACATCTTTAGCTAAGAATTGTATGCGTTCGGGCCGTGCCTCGCCGACCACTATTCCGATTTCAGCCAACTTCGAGCACCTCCCTAGCTGTCGGGAGAACGGAAAGTCCTACCACTTCGCTGATCATGTCTATGAGGTCATTGGGTACCGAGGCCATCTCGTGAGCGACCATGAGGGCATATGGGTACCCTTTGACTGCCGTGCTATATAACGCGTCAATAACCGACTTAACATATTCAGAATCGATTATCGCAGGAACTTCCACGTGTATCGCGTCGGAATTTTCTGACAATCTCATGTAGAAGACTGATACGACTAATCCGTCCTTTTCAGTCGTTATGGGTTCCGTATACCCGATGCCCCTTGTTGCTTTGTTAATATAGTAAACATCACCTAGCGCTCCACCTACAAGGCTCCTATCTTGGGAGTATTTTGAGATGAAAAGGATGTTTTTTGAATTTCTCAACGGTCTGACATAAACGGCATATTCCTTAAAGAGCTTGACTCTGTTTAAAATACGCTTCTCATTCAGCCTGGCTAAAATGGATCCATCAACCAATACCACATCAGAAAGATTTGAGGCCCTTGATGCCAAATCATGCTCATAACATTCAGCAATGCTTTTCATGTACAACTCGGGGTTTACACCAGAGCCCTCTGCCTCCATGGGTAGTATATCGACCTCAACAACGGGCTCTATAACGATTTCTGATGATGGTGTGACGGCCATGGCCCTGATGGCATACAAGTAAAAGCCACAATATGTTCTGTAGTTCCATCCGCTATCAATCGCCGCAATTTTCTTCTTGACCTCTTTAGGTCGATAATGCCTCCAGACATCTTTTGCCCTATCCACCCACTCCTTATATCTCTCGCTACTTTCTTCTTCTTGCAACTTTTGTTTGAGCAACTTTGCGCGTTCAAAAAATTGCTTCAGAGTCATTGGTATAAGATTGGACACGGCTTAAGATAAAGCTTGAGTGTACGATGCATTATTCGTTGCATATTGTTTAAAAATTATTAAATAATGCAACTTATAAATAATGCAAGCAAGCTTAACATATTCGTGAACAAACTGGCCCTGATGAAGAAAAAGATTTTTGCCGTTGAGATATTGAGGGTTCTGAAAAAGAACTATGCTTACAGGGAACTCTCCAAGATGATAAACTTGCCACCGAGTGTTTTGAGCAGGTACATAAACGGTCACGTAATACCGAGCATCGAAAAAGCTGAGATGATAATAGAGACCTTCAAGGAAAACTACATACGCGAGGTGCTCAGGTCAAGAGTCATAGAGAGGAATGGAGCCTATGACCTCACCTCGGTTTGTTACGATGCTGGCCTCCAGCAGCTCATCGCAAAGTGTGTGGCTGGCGAGTTCGAACTCATCAAGGTGGACAAGATTCTGACGGCCGCGGTCGATGGAATACCGATAGCAATACAGCTCGGGAACGAGCTCGGCGTTAAGTCTATCGTCGTAGCAAAGGGAACAAAAGAGGTCGGCGTTGAAGAGTTCCTCGAAGAGAAGGCGGTGTTTTCGCCAGTCATCTTCAAGACCTTCTACATACCCAAGGGCTCCATCAAAAAGGACGAGAACGTTCTCGTGGTTGACGACATAATGAGAACTGGTGCGACACTCGAGGCTATGGTGAGGCTTGTGGAAAAGTCGAAAGCAAACGTTGCGGGGATATTTACGCTGTTCTCTATCAGGAATTGTGAAGAAGAGTTGAAGAAGAGGTTGGGACTAAAGTGTAAAGTTATATCGTTCTTAAACCTCTCGTAGTTAGGCTTAAATCCACGCCTAAGACAGATGATTCCCAAGGCCGGGTTGGTAACGCTACACATCGGTATTGACGATACCGATTCTAAGAGGGCAATGTGCACGACATACGTAGCCGCCATAATCTACGAAGACTTGTTGAGAATGGGCTTGACCCCTGTTAAGAGACCTCAGCTTATTCGCCTCAACCCGAACTGTCCTTACAAGACGAGGGGCAACGCGGCGGTAGCTCTAAGGTTTTTGGTTAATTCGGAAAAGCTGGATAAGGTCAGAGAAACGGTATTAGACAGAGTGTACGAGCTGGCTGAGTTGGAATGTGACGGTACGGAGCCCGGCGTCGCATTCTACGTGGGCGAGGAGATACCGGACAAGTTAAGGGATTTTTCTATAACAGTCGTTAGGCGTATGGTATCTGTTGAGGATGCTTTTTCTGTCGCCTCCGATGTCGGAGCCGAGCTTTATGCGCTAAAGGGAAGGAGAGGAGTAGTCGGCGCACTGGCTGCAGTAGGTATGGAGAAGATTCCCAGAAAAACTTACGAACTCATAGCGTATAGGGCTAAACAAAACTGGGGCACATTAAGGAGGGTTGATGATGACTCCGTCATCAAGATGGATTTGATGACAAGTCCGTGGACCTTCGACAACTTTGACTACGAGACGAAAGAATCGAGGATAACGCCGCACACACCGTGTCCTGTGCTCTTGGGTATTAGGTCGCTCGACCCAGACATGACCTTTTACGCATTCTCAATTCTGAGAATACTAGAACCGGTGGAGAGGGTGCTACTCTTCGAGACGAACCAAGCAACCGACCTGCACATACAAGAGGTAAAGATTTCGGATATAGAAGAGAACACCTCGGTCTCCGTCGAAGGTGTTGTCGCAGACTTGCCTAAAGTCATGCCGGGCGGTCATGTGTTCTTTACGTTGAAGGACGATACGGGAACAATCCAGTGCGCCGCCTTCGAACCTACGAAGTCTTTCAGGAACGTTGTGCGCTCCCTCAGGCCCGGGGATAGGGTAAGGGTTTACGGCGGTGTAAAATCTAAGCCCGGCATGCCCCTAACGATAAATTTGGAGAAGATACAGGTGATAAGCCTCGCAAAATACGTTCGTGTCCTACCACCGTCCTGTAACGTTTGCGGGAAGAAAATGAAATCCTTAGGCCAAAGCAAGGGCTATAGATGCCCGAAGTGCGGGAATAGGTTGCCAGAAGATGCGAGGATACTCGTCGAGGAGCAAAGGACCTTAACGCCGGGAGTTTACACGGTTCCACCCTCAGCGAGAAGGCACTTATCAAAGCCCCCGTCCTTTGAAGAACTGGCATCCCTTCAGGAAGCATTCGAAGCTTAATGTTTATAGTTAACGAGATGGGTGGAGGTTAGGGAGAGTAAAAGGTCATTGATAAAGAAAGTAACGATAGTTTACACACCGATGAAGGCCAAAGCGGTGGAAATGGCTAGCGAGCTATCTAAGCGCTTAAGCGATTTAGGGATTGAGGGTGAGGTCTTAGACTCCGAACGAATAATGGAAATGGGAAGTAAGATATTCGCCGACCTCGTCATAACGCTTGGCGGCGATGGCACGATATTGAGGAGCATACATTCCTTGGCCGATTACAGGACACCCGTGCTTGGGGTGAATTTCGGTAGAGGTGGTTACCTCGCGGAGCTCGACCCGGAGGAAGTGCCCGAGGTCTTGGATAAAGTACTAAAAGAGAATTTTGAAGTTGAAGAAGTGATAAAACTTTCGGTCTACGCTGAAAACAGAAAGTTGGGAGACGTGGTCAACGAAGTTTACGTCTCAAGCGAATACATCGGTAAGGTCATAGAGTTCGAGGTTATACGCGACGGCTGTGCTTTGCTTGAAGGTGTAGCCGACGGTGTTATAATCGCGACACCGCTGGGCTCGACGGCTTATGCCATGTCTGCAGGAGGTCCGGCCGTTGACCATAAGCTCAACGTTGTGGTTGTTGTGCCTGTATGTCCGCTTACGAGAATGAGTCCACTCGTACTGCCAATTGATAGCACCATAACCCTCCGCTTGAAAGCTCCGAGAGTTCATGTGTTAATCGATGGTCAGATTAGGGAGATTTTAGATAAGGAAAAACTCGTCATAAGCAAGTCCGAACAAACTGTCCGTTTCGTCCGCGTTAAGAGGGAGTACAGCTTTGCAAGAAGACTTAGGAAACGTCTCCGCTAATGAACATAAAAAGCCGACATTGTACGTTCTCGACTCAACGGCTCTCATAGCTGGGCAAACGGATTTTTCGAGGAAGGAATTCGTTACTACGCCCTCTGTTTTATCAGAAGTTATGCACGATGAGTCCGTGAGAAATATTGTAGAGGTTGCCGTTGATTGCGGTCAGTTGGAGGTTTCTAGCCCGTCAGAGGACAGTATCAGAGAGGTGGAGAGGATTGCAACCTCGACTGGTGATAGAGTTAAACTATCAAGAACGGATATAGAAATCTTGGCGCTTGCTCTGGAAAGGAGCAAGGCAGGGATAGATGTTGTCATAATAAGCGACGATTACAGTATCCAAAACCTTGCGAGACGTATGAACATAAAGACTGTCGGTATTATTCATCCTGGAATCAGGAAACAAATAACTTGGGTAGCTTATTGTCCTGTATGCGGTACAGAGTATGGTGTCAGTAATTCAAACCTCTGCGTAAAGTGCGGCATTGAATTAAAGCGAAGACCAGCAAAACGGTAACGTCGTTTATAACCGAAAAAGATTTAAACGGTTTCTTACACTAAATTCCGAATGAAGTGAAGGATTTATGAAAACCGTTGCTTTAATAAAGGGTGATGGTGTTGGGCCGGAACTCTCCGAGGCTTTTCTAAAAGTTTTCGATGCTGTTAAACCTAACGTCAAGATTATTCCAGTGGAAGCAGGTTTCGAATGGTGGCAGGCACACGGAGGTCCATCCCTAATACCTCCAGAAACTTGGGAAGTTTTGGAGAGGTCCGATGCATGTTTGAAAGCTCCAACTACGACACCTTGGGAAAGGGGCATGCCTAGGAGCGTCGCAGTAAGTATCAGGCAGAGGTTTGACCTCTACGCCAACATAAGACCGATTAAGACGTTCAAGGGATTGCCGGAACGGTTCGGCGAGCTTGACTTCATATGTGTCAGGGAGGGTACGGAAGACCTTTACACGGGAATCGACGTTAGACTATCTGATGATTGTGCGATAGCTATCAGGAAGATTTCCAGGAAACAGTCCGAGAGGGTAGCTAAGAAGGCGTTTGAGATAGCCAAGTCAAAGGGCTGGAACAAAGTAATAGTCGTCACGAAGAGGAACATAATGAAAGAAGCCGATGGGATGTTCTGGGAGTCTGTGGAGAAGGTTGCGAAAGATTATCCGGGCATATCTTATGAAGAGTATTTTGTCGATAATATGGCACAGCAGCTTGTGAAAAATCCGGAGAGATTCAACAAGAACGTGATACTCGGGACCAACATGTTTATGGATATACTATCTGAGGAGGCCTCCGGACTTGTTGCCAGCATAGGTTGTATATATTCTGCAAACTTTGGCGATAATTATGCGATGTTCGAACCGGCACATGGAAGCGCACCAAAGTACAAGGGCATGAACAAGGTGAACCCAACCGCCATGATTCTGTCAGGTGCATGGATGCTGGAATACTTGGGAGAGGTTGATGTGGCTAAGGCGATATTTGAGGCCACGGAAGCTGTTATAGCTGAAGGAAAGAAAGTCACATATGACCTAGGTGGCACGGCCACGACTTTTGAGATGGCAGAAGCCATAGCCGAGAAAGCAAAAGAACTGCTAAGGAAGTAGGCACGGTAGACGTCAGCCATACTCCGAAAGAAACAATAATAGTTTACTGAGTTTGTTATTTTTTTCTAACAAAGAAATCCAATCGACAGAATCCCCTTTGCCCCCTTCAGACAGTAGTTTTGTTACTCTTTTTGCTGCTTTATGCTTCTCTAAATGTGTGACGTCCAATTGAGCAACTTTTGAGTGACCAAACTTGCGAACGAATTCGATATACTGTTCATCCATAAGCTCAGCCGCGACGTTCGCGGCAACCTTTCGTAGAGGGTATTTACGAGAGCGCAACACAGCGAGCAGATTTAGTGGGTTCTTTCTGAGCACCACAACCCTCAACACCCTGCAGCCCCTTGGCTTAAATGCTATGTGAGTAGCGACAATCGGTGGCTTAACCTCCTCCCTTATCGCTGAGCTAAGGGCGGCCGAAAGCGCTCTGAGGTCAACAACGTAAGACCTACTGCTCCTATCGTACGCTGTGTAAAGCTTCTCAGATTTCACGAATTCTGGTAAGTCAATAAACCTCGTACGCATTAATTTCGCGGCCAAAGAACCTATCGTCGTCTTGCCTACGCCGGGAACACCGGCTATTACGTATAGGTCCGCCAACGCATTCCACGTAATTGGCTCAAGCTTAATAAAACATTCGGTTATTATTGAACCATAATGCGAAGACTCAGAATAATTCAATCAACACATCTAGGAAGGATCACGGAGACCGTCGCGGAACGATTGAAGGAAGTTTATGGACTGGATGTTGTGGTGGATGAAAAGACATTTGTCATAGCTCCGCACAGCTTTAATGCTTTGCGAAGACAGTATAACGCAGTCTTCATAGCTGAAGCACTTTTGAAAATGAAGAGGGATGATGAGCTCCTACTTGCTTTGATTGATGTAGACATATATGCGCCTGGACTGAATTACTGCTTCGGTATAGCTTTAAAGGGCGTAGCCGTCGTTTCCACATACAGGCTCGACCCAAGGTTCTACGGCTTGCCCTACGATGAATCTCTTTACCATGAGAGGATAATCAAGGAAGCATGCCATGAAGTCGGTCACCTTCTTGGACTCCAACACTGCAATAACCCGAAGTGCGTAATGCACTTCAGCAACTGGATACACGATACGGATGTTAAGGATTATATGCCGTGTACGCGTTGCATAAACAAACTTAGATAACATATATACATGACATAAAAACTGTACCTTTCGTGAAAGCTGAGGATCTGACATGCTTCATACCCGTTGGTGGTATGGCAAAAAGGCTAAGACCATTAACATACGACATATCTAAACCATGCGTAAGGTTCATGAACAGAGCGCTTATAGAATTTCCAATACTCGCGTTGGCAAGTCAAGGTGTAAGGAATTTTATACTAGGTGAGCAGGGCTACACGAATTACACAAACCTTTTTGACCAGTTCGGCGATGGTACTGGTTTCTCCGCGAAGTATGGCATAAACCCAAGAATCCACATAATGCACCAGCCGAACGTGGACGATTTGGGAAGTGCCGACTCGTACAGGATAAACGTTGAGTACTATAACATCGAAGGGCCCGTGATAGTCGTCCAAGGAGATAACATATTCGATATAAATCTTGAAGATCTGATAAAGTGGCACGAGAAGAAGGGCGCATTGATGACAATTGCCCTCTTCAGGACAAAAAATGTAGAGGAGTATGGTGTAGCCGCGGTCGATGATGATATGAGAATAAAAAAGTTTGTAGAGAAACCAGCACCCGAGAAGGCTCCGAGTAATTTGATAAATGCTGGAATATACCTGTTAGCTCCTGAAGTAAGGAAGCTAGTCGGATGCGATGAAGTAAAGAAAATTTTGGATGAAAGGAAAAGGCTGGACTTCGGTTACGACCTAATACCGTATCTCGTGGATAAGGGCTTCCCAATATACGGCTACGAGATCTCCGTCTGGTACGACGTTGGCAACCCAAAGGAATACTTGAGGGCTATGGTTGAGATACTTAAGGGTTCGATCGAAATCAAAATGCCGGAAAGGGTGATCCAGTTAGACAGGAAGGTGTGGATACAAGAATATGGTGACGAGTCCGATAAGATCAAGAATGATGTGTTGAGAAAGTACAGGGATGGCAAGATAATCGTCGAGGGTGCGGCCTTGATAGGCAAGCATACGAGAATAGGTGAGCGTACGGTGATACGGGATTCCTGCATAGACAACTATTGCATAATAGGAAAAAACGTCAGGATTGAAAGATCTGCGATAATGGATGCTGTAAAGATCGGAGATAATGCTTGCATAATGGACAGCATAATCGGTAGGAAATCAATCATAGACTCTTCCCAGAACAATCCGACTTACATCGGTGAATACTCGGTGATCGGCAACGCCGTTAGGATAAGGGAGGGTTGCAAGCTTATCGGAACGAGGGTGAATCCATACTTGACCATACCGCCTGGCATGAAGTACGTCAACAAGTACATCGAGGATTACAAGGACGTCGTAGAGATGGCCGAGTAGGTTTATGCAATTAGTTCAGCACGGCGGAAAAATTTTTCCGCGGTGTTAAACTAAAACAGCGTGGTACTATCGTCTCATTCCCCTATGGTACGCTGGCTAAATCCTTCTCATCTTCTGTGCCCTGCTGGGATGATTTCAGCGTGGAAAGCATCTGCTGTATCTGGCTGGGCGTTAGTATGCCGGCGTGTAATAGGTTCACTATGGAGTTGGGGGAGGCATACCCAGTAAGCTTGCCGATGTTGCCCCTGATCTGCCTCCATTTTAGGCTAGTGTTCCCGCTCTTGGAAGAGTATAGGACACCGAGAACGCCGGCTACCTTCACAAACCTCACGTTTCTGATCTGGTTGAGGAAGACCTTAGATACTGCCTCCACGTGGATCGTCCCTTCTTGGGGGTCCCTTTCCGGGAAGACTGTAGGGTCCTCCAAGTACTCTTTGGGAATGAAGGATGCGCAACAGTTGCTTATAACAAACCTCCTGAACTTCTCGAGCGTCGTCTGCGTTTCGATCTTTGTCATAAGTAGGTTCCCTGTCTTTTTCTATAATTCTCATAAAATAGACGTCTCATTAAACTTTTACGGGAATTTTGGCAGAAAAACCTACAGTCCTTTAGACCGCGAATTTCGGGCGGTATGCTTAGGCAGTAGGCGACCAAAGCAACCGTATATGGTGCCTCTATAAACAGAACGGCATCCTAAGCCTGCCGTTTTAGAATTTTGCCATTATAACGGTCTTCGCGTTTAGATTCGAAAATAAAAAGGCTTTTTGGGAAAACTGAGGCTATATAGAGCTTTTTAACCTAAAATAAGCCGTATAAAAAGAAATCTTTAGAACAAAAACGTTAAAGCGTCCGGGGGCATTAGGCGTCTTGGGTGATTACCTATGCTGAACCTAACGAGTATAGTAATAGAGTCAGTGGTATTTTCGATCATCATGATAACCCTATGGATGAGCGCCGAGAGGTTAGTGCCCAAACTCTCGGCACTCATTAGGGATTTTATAAAGAGGCGACGTAGGACCAGGCACAATGGTAACCACAACAAAAACAAAAGAAGATATAAAAATTCGCTAATGGTAGGGCCGAGCGTGCCGCACTTCTGGAAGGGCTAGTTACATCGGTTTTATAGGTAAACGCCAAAAGTAATCGTGTAAATAATGACATTGTACAGCATCCACCAAACTATGGCCAAGGGTGCGGTATTTGACGTCCTTAAAGTTTGGCACCTCACGACCCTAAGTAGCTCTACGGTAAACCCAAATATAGCGCGGCTAGAATCAAAGGCAATGGGGGAGAACTCTTAAGGTGGAAAATACAGGCGAGCGTTCCGCGGAAAGGCTTGCGTTGGAAGGGAGGATAAAGTCTGTACCGCACATAAAGGAGGTAATTCTAGAGAATTTCATGTCCCATGAATACTCCAGAATACCGCTGAAGCCGGGTCTTAACGTCATAATGGGACCTAACGGTGCCGGAAAATCCTCAATACTTCTCGGGATATCCGTCGCCCTCGGCCAGACCTACACGGAGAGGGGTGAACGGCTAAGCGACCTAATACGTCGCGGGAAAGATGTGGCTAGGGTCACTGTCGTGTTTAATAATAGCGCACATAATGGCAAAAGACCGTTCAGAACGATAAACACCGACACAGTATCCATCGCCAGATACCTCAAGAGAAATGGAGACTACTGGCATTACGTGAACAACAGATTTATGACGAAGGCCGAGGTCGAACACTTGCTTAGGCAAGTGGGCATAAACCCCAACAACATGCTCATCATAATGCACCAGAATATGATAGAGCAGTTTGTAACCAAAAGTAGCGTTGAGAAGCTCCAGATGGTCGAAGACGCCGTAGGTGCATCGAAGCTTAGGGAGAGGATAATAGATGCCGAGGCCAAGCTGAACATGTTGCTTACAGAGGAAGCGGGCCTCAAGAAAACGCTAGAGGAGGCGAAGGCAACCGTTGAATATTGGAAGGAGGAGTATGGGAAGTTAATAAAGCTCAGAAGACTTGAAGCTCATAGGGTTGAGCTTGAGCGAGAGCTTGCTTGGTCTCAAGTCATAGCACTAGAGAATGATATAAAGAAGATTGAGGATAAAATCTCCTCCCTCGTCTTAGAGATTGAGGATTTAAATAAAGAAGTTGAGGAGCACGGGTTAAAAGCTGGAACTTTACGCGAGAGGATTCGTGAGACGATACGTCAGTTAAGATGGACGAAAAATCAAACATCCGAAGCTTTGGACGATTTGGAAAAAAGCATAGATGGACTAATAGACGAACTCGTTGAGGAGAAGGTGCAAGAAGGGATTGCGAGGTTTAAGATACGCTTAACAGAGTCCGAGATGAGAAAGCTAAAGTCTCAGTTGAGTGAGCTGAAGGCGAAGCTTGCGTCCCAGTTGTCCGAGGCTGAGCTGAAAGGGCCCCGTGTCGAGACCAACAGAAAACCGATGGAAATTCAAGAAGATTTGAAGATCTTGGAAGTCCAAATAAACTCTTTGGGTAACGTAACGCCCAATGCCGAAGAAATGTACCTTTTGGCGGATGCTAAGTACAGCGAGGTTGAAATGAAGGCCAAGCAACTGTCTGAGAACATAGAAAAGGCAAGGGAAGAGGTTGAGCATAGGAAAGAAGTTTGGAGGGAATTCTTAAGGAAACTTATGTCAGAAGTCGAGCCGGCTTACATCCAAATACTGAAATATGTCGATGCGAATGGCAAAATATCTTTACGCAACTTAGAGGACATCGAGAAAGCATCTCTTGACCTTTACGTTGGCTTCAGGGGCGTCGAACCCGTTCTTTTGGACTCCCATACACAGAGTGGTGGTGAAAGGATAGTAGCGACGCTTGCCTTCCTCCTTGCGTTGCAGAAGCATGTCAAGTCACCGTTCAGGGCTGTTGATGAATTCGACGTTCACTTGGATCCGCTTAATAGGGAGAGAATGGTAAAGATGTTAACAGCAACCGCTAAGGCCGATCCAAACGTCCAGTACATAATAATAACGCCAGGTTACATAAACGTAAGTGATGATGCAAACGTCATCATCGTCCAAAACGTAAGTGGTAAGTCATCCATCGGTGTGGTAGAAAGGTAATGCGGTATGTCCCATGAAAGAAAGATGATGAACAGAGAGGAGCTTGAGAGGATAATAGCGCTTTGCGAATCTATCGAGAAAAGGGGTCTGGACCCGTTCTCGGTTAATGTAAAGGAGCTCCTAATGAAGCTAAGGCGCATATTGGAGGAACAGAAGGATTTGGACACCATAATCCTCGATGCTGAGACTCTTTACAAGATAGCGGTTCTGATATCGCTGCAACAGAAGTGGTTGAAAGAAAGAGCATCATCGCTCTTCATAGATAGCCAGCTCATATCTCTCAAGATAACCTCCGCAGAGCCAAAGCAGTTGGCCGCGGCGCTCGCCAGGAGCTGGAGGCCCATCGTCAGGGCTGAGCAGCTTACGCCCTATAGGCTAAGGCAGGGTATGGAATACTTCCTAATGTTGCCACCTAGAGATAGGACCTACGAGAAGCTTCCGACAGCACAAGAGGAGGCATTACGCATCCTAAAGGGAGCAGAATACGCAAAGGATGTGGTGTTGGAGGAGGAAGTGAGGAAGATGCATGAAAAGTGCATTATGGCAGCAGGGAGCGATGGTGAAGTAGATTATTGGTCTATAGTAAGCGCTGACACGTTTGAGGAGACAGTATGGAGGGCCTATGTACTCAGCTTCGTCGTCAGCGAGGGACTAGCGGATATAAAGAAAAATCCTATCACAGGTGAGATGAAGGTGGTGCCTTATCCTTCAAAGCGTACGAGAGAGAAGGTAGCGGCATTCGTAATATCCCTGAAAAGTGGGGAGGTGCCAAAGGCTCTTGGAAGAGAAAAGGGATGAGGTAGAGCGAGCGGGTAAGAAGATAGCGATAGCTGCTAGCATGCTCCTCTTCTCAAGCCATAGACTTCCCGGCGTCAGGGGCTGGGAGCTACGTAGGAGGTTGGGCAAAGATTACCTCAAGATAATCGATGCGCTGAATAATAAACTGAATAGCATAGGTCTCAGAGTAAAGATAATGTTTGACCAACCATCGGGCGAACAATCATCTCAGGATGACTTCGATAAAGCTAGGTTCTTCGTAACACTATCCGAGCCGCTCACGGTCGCCGATATAGTAGCTGCAGGTTGGAGTATAGAAGACGTGGCAATATTGGCTGCTGTACTTTCTTATATTTTCACGAAGGGTGGCAAGGCTGGTGAGAAGGAAATAATGGAGCTCCTAGAGGTGAAGTTCCCAAGATGGAAAGTAGAGGCAGCTATAGAGCGGTTTATCAGGAAAGGTTATCTTATGAGAATTGAGGATAACATGATAAAGGTTGGATGGAGGACTTTGGCGGAAGTGGATGAAAAGGAATTGTTGAAGGCTATAATGGACATCACTCCACCACAACCAAAGGAAGATAATAAGGAGAATGTTTAGCCGAAAAATCCCTTTTCTTTTAACTTGCGAAGCATAGCTCTTAAACTCTCTGTAATTTCCATACTCATGGCCTCGTCTACGGATACCCAAACTACGTCTGAGGCATCCGATGCTGCCCTTAACGTACCGCCAATCGGTTTAGCTAGATAATCTAAGATTACATAGTGGAAGGTTATGTTGCCAGCATCGTCTTTCCTGATAACTTCAATAATGTCCAGCAAATCGAGCACCTCAACAACGAGACCCGTCTCCTCATAAACTTCCCTAACTACCGCATCCTTCAACAATTCTCCGAGCTCGACGGTACCGCCTGGGATTGACCACTTTCCCTTACCAGGCTCGTTCGCCCTTCTAACGAGAAGTATGTTGTGATCTTGAAGTATTAGCGCGCCTACCGCGACAACCGGCATCTTTGGATATTCCTTACCCATATAGCACCTCACCGCATTATTTGAATGCCGAAATCAGCTTTTTCTTCTCTTCTTCGATTATGTATTGTATTAATCTATTCGTTAAACCTCCCTCCCTCTCTAGGACCCTAGCGGCGTCATTTACAGTAAAGCCTTTTCCTGATAGCGCCACGAGTGCCGCCTTTCCGTACTTCTCCACCAAAACCGAACTCTTCTCTATTTCCTTAAGGAGCTCTTTCTCCCTTCTGCTTATAGGCTTGCCCTTTCTGGATATCAGACCATAAACATCCTCTACCTCGACTTTTAGGAAGCCAAGCTTCCTCGAGCCGCATGCAGGACAGGATGGTCTCTCATCAACATCCTTGATAACCACTTTGTCGAAATACTGATAACAGTCAGAGCAGACAAGGATGCCTGTCTCGTTCATCAATCTGGCCCTAACTGCCATCAGTACTAATCTTTCAATCCTATCTGAAGATACTGCCTCGTAGGCTTCTTGGTAACGCCTGAGTGTGAGCAACGCTAGAGGTGAGGGGCTTACGGCATCGGGCGGTGAATGTATTACGAGCTCATAATTTCCCATGGATATCGACCGAAGAAGCTCATAAGCACCGTGTTCGTCAAAATCTTGGAACAGACAGTATGCCATCGCTTCATCATAAACTACAGTGCCCTTCAACACTTCGACGATCTTCGAGAGGTTGACGTCGAGTATACTCGCTTCCTTGCTGACGACGCCCATCTTTCTTGCTACATGAATTAACCTTCTCCTGAATAGCGTCGACCCCTCTATAGCTTTCCTTAAGACCTCTCCGAATGCCCCCTCGGATAAACTCTTCAATGCCTCGAGTACGAGCTCCGGATAAACATGCCTCGACCTTATGACGATTCTGTAAGGGTCTTGCTGAACGGCGATGGGCATTCCGATTTTTTCGGATATTAAGAACGAAACAGCTTTAGCCAAAGTCCTGTTTATCCTAAGACCTCCGTGTATATGTATCACCGTATAGTCCCCTGCCTTTTCCACGACGATCCTTTTGTTCGTAGGCACGGGTATCCCTGAGTCGATATGTGCCCTAACCTCAGACATGCTTCTTGATATGACCTCCTCCGAAACACCATATCTCTTAGCTATATCAGCGCAGATGAGATCGTGCGGCTCACCTCTGCGGAGACGTTCCTCATACTCTGCCCTTAGACTACCGACTTCTTCTGCAACCTCGTATGGAACCGGTATCTCATCACCTACCCACGAAGGCACAGCACCTTCGTATTCATCCAACTTCCTGACGTAGATTTTTTCACCGAGTGTGCTGAGAATTTCCCAAGCTTTGCCTACCAGTATGAACCTCGTCCCAGGTTCACCATACTCAGCGACGAACTCCTCATCCAATATGCCTACGGGTTCTCCTGTACTTTCTTGAACAACTAAGTACTGTTTCTCCTCGGGTATCATGGAAAGGTTTCCGAAATAGTAATCGTAAAGTGGTTTAGAGTTGATAGGTTTCCAGAAATAACCATCGTCGGTAAGCATACAAATGTTCAACCCCTTCATATGCTCAAGGACCCTTAGGAGCATATTCCTGTCAAGTTCTGAGAAGCCGTATGCTCGCCTGAATATCCTCAAAGCATCTTCGATATTAACACGACCGTACTCTATCAGGAGCCCGGCCAGCTGATGCATCAAAACGTCGAGGGAGTTCATGGGTATTCTGACATCTTCCAGCCTCTCCTCTAGCGCCCTCTTGGCTATGACTATGGACTCAAGAGCATCATCCGAATCCATAACCACTATGACGCCCTTCGCTACCCTCCCTATACTGTGGCCGCTCCTACCGACCCTTTGTATGAGCCTCGTAACTTCTCTGGGCGAGTTGTACTGTATGCAGAGGTCTATCCTGCCCACGTCTATGCCGAGCTCCAAAGATGATGTGCAAACTATACCAAGCAGCGTACCGGCCTTTAGGCCCTGCTCGGTCGATATCCTTGTGGACTTTGCTAGTGAACCGTGATGTATGCCCACGCTGAAACTTTCGTCCCATGCCCTAAACCTGTTCGTCAAGACTTCTGCCAAAGGTCTCGTATTCGTGAATATCAATGTCGAACCGTGCGATTCCACGAGCTTCCTTATTGTCCTAAGCCTGGATGCTACGTCCGGCAAGATGGCAAGCTCCTCAGCCAGTACGACATCTTCATCTTCCGGCACAGGGTAGAGGACGTCTATCTTCATACCCTTGGCTACAGGAACCCTTACGATCTCGCAATTCCTTCCTGGCCCGACTAAGAATTTTGCTACGGTCTCAGGGCTGCCGATTGTGGCTGAGAGGCCAATCCTCTGGAACTCAGAACCGACTATCTCCAATAACCTCTCAAGCGCTACGGAGAGTTGTGCACCCCTCTTGTCTGTGGCGAGCTCGTGTACCTCGTCAACGATGACCCATTTTATGCCTTTCAAATGTTTTCTGAGAACCTTTCCACATAGGATTGCTTGGAGCGTCTCAGGAGTCGTTATCAGTATGTCCGGAGGTATGAGGGTTTGCGTCCTTCTTTCTGCAACCGCAGTATCTCCGTGCCTAACGGATACTTTGATGTCCAGTCTCTTTGCCCACCAATCAAACCTTTCTAGCATGTCCCTGTTTAGTGCGCGAAGCGGTGTTATGTAGAGTGCCTTTATTCCTGGAAGTCCGGGGTTTTGCAATAAATTGCTAAGTATGGGCAGGAGCGCTGCCTCCGTCTTTCCAGTACCAGTCGGTGCCATTAGCAACAGGTTTTTACCCTCCAGTATCTTTGGTATACTTTCAATCTGGGGTGGGGTTAACTCCCCGAACCTTTCGACGAAAGCGGTCCTTACAGGTTTCGCCAATAATTCCAATACGTCCTCGCTTGAGAGGTCACCCACTTACCCTGTCCCTCTCCTATCACATTTTCCATTAGCGATAAATTTAAATCCATTCACGTAAAATTGGCACGTTAGTTGGTGCAACATGAACAAAGACCGAGCGATCGGCGTTTGCGTATTTGTGGTAAGTATCGCGGTCTTAGTGTTGTACTTCTGGCTTGTCTTCCTATCGCCGCCAACGTGGCAACTATTAACAATACAAATAACGGCATTTCTTGGCGTGGGGGCGATCCTTGTAATACTGGCGTGGATAGGTTATACGCTTGCAACTGCACCAGTCCCTGAGCCTCTATCAGAGTTGACGGTGGAGATAAAGCCAGAAGAGGAGAAAAAGGAATAACTCCTCCGACCACATGCTGCGTTCTTATTAAATATCCTCATTTGTCCTCACATTTTCCCTTACGTTTACTGGAAAAGATTCGTACAATATCTTTCGCATAGCCTCCAAGGGCTCATAGGTTAATCCAGAGAATTCTGCAACATTACAGACGCGAGTGCCGAAACTCTCTGCATACGTTATAAGCTCACTTATCCTATCCTTCCAGCTTAGGTCCCTAAGGAGATGGTGGTCGAGCACTAGAAAGGTTGGATGACACGAAGCTATAACTTTCATAAGATTGTTTATCGATTTTTCCAAATCCTCTTTGGTAAATCTGTTGCCGAGCATATAGGTCATGGGCCCATCGCATATGATTGTGTCGGGTTTGTTCTGGAGGAGAAAGTTAAGTTGCCGCTCATCTACTAGGCCTTCGACATCGGATGTGTGAACCAAACATTCATCGCCCGTGCGTATGCACACCTCTAAGACGTATCCAAGCTTCGGAGAATTTCCATGCTGTACGGCCTCTGAAAACTTTATGGACGTATTCCCGATTTTGATACTTTCCCCATCGGCAACCGATATTTTGCAGCCGACCTTTCGCAATTGTTCTATAAAAATACGGGCCCTTGACCTTTGACTGAAGTTTATGTCGTTCTCCGGGTCTTTTATCATAACAGTTTTTCCTCTGAGCCATGACACATCCTCATAGGGTCTAGGTATGTGGTCGTAGTGGTAGTGCGTGACTATAACCAAGTCAGCCCTCAACGTTGAGTTAGCAATTTCGGCTTTATGTTCCTCTAATTTTTTGACTTCCTTCGGGTGCGGTCTGAGACCGTACCTCCAAGGACCGAGCGCCGCTCCTGGGTCTATCACTATGCTTAGGTCTCCGGTGTCAACGAGCGTACACATACTTCTTGTTCCAAGACTATCGGCGGCTAATGGTCTTATCAGCATGGAAAACTCGCCGTAAGCGATGTTATGATTATCTCAGCTTTTTTTAACCCTTTTTCCACATAAAGGACAGAAGATAGCATCTGATGGTATTTCGCCCTTACAATGCGGACACCTCACCATCTTCGCGACCTCTTCGGTTGTTTTCTTAAGAGCTTCCGGAGCCGCCTCTTCCGTTACCTGCGGAAGGGCTGTCGTGGTTTCTGGTTTTTCTTCTACCTCGATTACCTCTTTTACTAGTTCCTCGACAGGAGGTGCCACTTTCTTCGGTTGTGTAGAAACCTCTATGAGTTTTGTGATACCAGCCGTGATGCCAACTGCTATGGCAATCAGTAGTAGTCTACCGAGTATTTCTGAAACCCCGAGAATCGCAAGTGGATTCCAAAGTTGGAACTGAATGTTAAAGCTGTATGGGGTTAGGAATACAAAGAGTACAGCTGCGACGCCGCCGATGCATATACTGATCACACTAATAACCAAAGATCTAGCTATCAAGCTGACTAATATCGCCGAAACCGCAACGCTAGATATCGCGATCAATTCACACGTTTTACCGCATAAACCCTCAACAAATGATAGTGCCACTATGACTGCAAACGAGGTGAGCGTTGCAGCCATTAGTTTAATGTATGATACCATGTTTTCCCATCTCTGCGTTTTTTAATCTTTAATGCGTACTAGGTCCGTATTTAAATAAAAACTAGGTCTTAAAAAGTATTATCGTGAGTCTTTTGTGACATTTTTTGCGTATTTCATCAAAAATATGCGAGTATTTTCGATCCTAAAGTTCACCATGCCTTCCTAGAATGATGAGGTCGCCGACGTTCGTACCCGTAGGACCGGTAAAAATTAGACAGGACGTCCCCTTCAAGAACGTGTAGGAGTCGTTGTTCTCCAGAAACGCCCTTGCGTCATATCCAACCTTTCTGCCTTCCTCGAGTGTCCGATAATCGGTTATAGCACCCGCGGCATCGGTCGGTCCATCAAACCCATCGGTCCCTATTGCTAGGCATGCACAACCTTTCAAACCATCCAGCTCGATGGCCGCTGAGAGTGCTAATTCCTGGTTCCTACCACCAACCCCCTTACCCTTCACGGTTACTGTAGTCTCACCACCCAACACCATTGCAATTGGCCTCTTTGTCTTTCCACACTTGATATCGAATATGAATCTGGCTAATGTCTGGCCGACGTACCGGGCTTCACCTTCAAGTCTGTGTGTCAGATAAATCGTGTTATAACCCAGCTTCTTAAGCCTAGAAAATGCGGCGTTACATGCATCGGAGCAACCGCCTATGAGTATGTTATGCACCCTTTGAAATACTGCATCGCCTGGCTTCGGTGTTTCGGGCACCTCACCATTCATGCCGCGTTCCAGTCTGGTCTTTACACTTTGCGGTGAAGAATCCCAAACACCATACTTTTTCAAAATCGACACAGCATCAGCAAACGTACTCGGGTCCGGTGATGTAGGTCCTGAAGCGATGACGTCTAGCTTGTCCCCTACAACGTCGGAGAGTATGAGCGATATTGTTCTCGCTTTTGAAAGATGATGCGCAAGCCATCCCCCCTTTATCATGGAAAGATGTTTTCTAACAACATTCATCTCGTCGATTGTAGCACCAGACTTTAGAAGAATCCTCGTAATTTCTATCTTGTCTTCTAGAGTTACGGGTTCTGCTGGCAGTGGCATGAGTGCTGAGCCACCGCCTGAAATGAGCACTAGCACTAAACTTTTTGGTCCGGTGCTCTGCGCGATTTCAACGAGCTCCTTTGCAGCCTCGTACCCTTCCTTGTCTGGAACAGGATGTCCACCGCCCCTAATCTTTACTTTGGAGGATGCATAAAGACCCACGACATTATACGGTACTATCAGGAGTCCCCTCGTTATCTTATCACCCAAAAGTTGCTCGATATAACGACACATCGTGTGGACGGCCTTGCCTGCTCCTAAAATGACGACCTCTTCAAAATCCGTAAGTTTGACCCTTACATCGCCAATTATTAGAGTCTTACCTTTCAACTTGAGCTTCTTGCGTAGGAGTTCGTCGGGCTGTACGGCCCTTATTGCCTCCTCCGCAGAGCTAAGCAAGTCCTCTCTAAACTTCCTCTCAGGCTCTGAATAATTTTCGAGTAGCTTATCCATATTCTTTATAAACATCAACCCTTCCGTCATGTCGTAAAGAAAATACCATACGGATTATATGAAGATTTATAAACAGAACGGAAGGTGAACCGTGCGATGAGGGTAGCGGCTAAACTGATAATAATCCTGGCCCTGTTACTTATTCCGACGATTCAGCCGGCGATGTCTATCAAGGTTTTAGACTTCTACAGTTTTCAGCTTAGAGGAGATCTGCCCACGCATATAGCCGTCGAAAGTCAAGAAAGGGTTTGGTTGTCACTACCATCAAGGATGGAGGTCGTTCTTTTCATGCCAAAAACTGGCGAGATGATTGCGGTAAGCCTTCCAGGCCTTCCTTCAAAGATTTTGTATTACGAAGGAGCAGTCGTCGTGGCCCTTACCAATGCAAAGTCTGTTGCTATTATAGACCCGAAGACATTCGAAGTAAAGACATTCGAGTTCGAGGCGAACGTCGTGGATATGTATCCGACGAAAGATGGCATATGGCTTACGCTTCCCGACATTCCTCAAGTCGTGCTATTCTCACCGTCCGAGATGAGGGTGTTAAAGGAGTTTAACTTGAACGTCGCTACGGGTGAAGGTGTCATTGCCGAGTCTGATTCTGGACTCTGGGTTATAGAGAAGTCTTACAGGAGCCTGCTACTTGTTGATATTACGTCCGGCTCTTTTAAAACCTACGAAGTTGGGAATCAGACCTACCTCGTAGCGCCAGCAAAGGATGGCGGTGTTTGGGCAGTGACTGTCGAGGGTTATCTAATTCGCATAACAAGGGACTTAAAGCTAGTTGAAAAAGTGGCTCTACCAGCTGGAACAGTCGTCGCTCCGCCCCTTCTTTCAACCGATTATGACTCCGTGGTTTATTTCTGCAGACCAAGAAATTCTGTGGGAGAGGTTTTTGATGGAAAAGTGGAGGAAATTCGTATGGGTCTTGCCTCACCATGGCATCCGACAAAAGGTCCTAATAACACGTTTTGGTTTATTGATATAACGAAGAATGCCATAGGTGTTGTAACGATTTCCAGACCACCAACGATGAGGACCGCATGGGTCGAGAAACTTAGCGATAAAGATTTCAGAGTTTTTGCTGAGGTCGAAGACAGAGAAGGTGATTTGATGTACGTCATGGCAATCGTGGAGCAGTACGTAAATGAAAAACTCATCTTGAACTCTACTTTCGGGATGAACTTAGTCCAAGGTAACAAGTACACTGGAGATGAGAGCATAGGAATCGATGACGGGATAGCTAGGGTAAGGGTTGTTGCGTCTGATGCGGTAGGTAACGTTGTTTACTTTCGTGCTGGAAACATAACAATAAAGGATGGTGCTATAGTCAATATCGAACTAAAAAAAGATGAGGAGCAAGGAACCAGTATACAGATTTACATCCTCATCTCAGAATTGTTGCTGCTTATACCGGTGGTGCTTACGGTTTTTTACGTTCTTAGAAGAAGAAAGAAATCTCATAAGCGTAAGTAGTTTAAGATTTTAAGACTCTCGATACCTTTACGACCCGACTCTAATAACTTCTTGAGCATTTTCAAGTCTCTAGGCAAGTCCACATCCAAACATACTCCTAGCGACGCGTACACCGCTACCTTTTTTCCGCATGCCTTCGCTGAAGACATGTGTTTGGAGAAGCTTGAGGCTCCAAACTGCATCTTGATCATACCCGCACCCCTCATTGCTAAGGCATTCGTACCCTTCAACCCAAAAGAAGGAGAAATTACGACCTCGTTATACTCCAACAATCTTCCTATAGTTTTCACATCTTCTGGTAAGAGCAACGGAAGGTCGCAGGGGAATATAACAAAACCTTCTGCGTGCTTTGGGCAAAGCATACTAATAGTATTCTCGAGGGATTCGTTGAGCTCATGCCATGCATCAGGTATGAAAGATAAACCCTTCTGCTTAGCTAGCGACTCTATTTCGGAATCGCTTCCAATTATGTATATGCTATCTAGACCAGCCCCTAGGCACGCATCAACAACCAACTCGAGCATTTTGATGACGAGCTGTTTGCGTTGCTCTTGGTTAAGTAACCTCTTAAGTCTTGATTTCCCATCCGCTAACTTCTTAACCGGAATTATCGCAAACTCAAGCAAGACAAGTCTAAGCTTAATTCTTGAAATTGTTAAATATTAAATTTCCTCAATTTTACGTTAAATATGAACCAAAAGTAAAAATTTAGGTGATGTTGATTACCATCAGAGGGTTTTCGCGGGGATAAAGGGTGATACCAGTAATATACGAAGATTTGTGTGTTATTTGCAAAAAGGACGTATCCTCGGAGGAAATTTCTGAAGCAAAGTGTAGCATCAAAAAAGTCCCATTCAGTTCGGCGATGCAAATTGTAGAAGAATTTGAACTTGAAAACTTATTTAGGAAAGTATTGGGAGAACCGAGAGAGTTGCAGAAGTTTTGGATAAAAAGGTTCCTCAGAAATGAGAGCTTCACCATCGTAGCCCCAACTGGTATTGGAAAAACTGCTTTCGGGCTGATCGCCTCACTTTTTTCAGCATTAAAGGGAAAGAAAAGCTACATCATAGTTCCCACGACGCTCTTAGTCGGACAATGTGTTAATGAACTAAGAAACTTTTGTTCAAAGATAGGTAAAAGTGTTGGCATAAACGAAGAGGGAGATGTAACCGTAGCATTCTATCATGAAAAGATTGATAAAAAAGAAAAGGAGAAGTTCGAGGAGACCCTTAGTAACGGTAGCTTTGATATTATGGTAACGACCGCGGCCTTTCTTTCTAAGAGGTTTGAGAAAATCAAAAACATTTTTTTCGATTTCATATTCGTTGACGATGTAGATGCCATCCTAAAAGCCTCAAAAAACGTTGAAAGGGTCTTATACCTTTTAGGGTTCAGGAAAGTCGATGGGCAGTGGACGGGCGAACCAAGAGGTATCTTGATAGTCTCCACAGCGACTACGAGTAAAGGCAAGGCTACAGCACTATTTAGAAAATTGTTAGATTTTGATGTTGGCTCCTCTTTCTTCACGGTTAGAAACATTGATGATTTTTATCTAAATTTGGAAGACACAGAAAAAATAAAGGAGATTTTGAGAAGAATGGGTAATGGGTGCATAATTTATGCCCGAAATAGTGAGGAAGCTGAAAAATATTACGAAGCATTAAAGGATGAATTCAGAATCGGACTTGTGTTAGCTGGAAGAAAGAAGGATTATGACCTTTTTTACGAGGGCAAGATTGACCATTTAATCGGAACATCATATTACTATGGCTTACTCGTTAGGGGTTTGGACCTTCCCCAAAAAATAAGGTACGTTATTTTCATCGGCGCTCCTGTTTTAAGATTTAGATATGAAGCCCTAACGCCGAAGCTGATAAAAACTCTGGCCCTCAGTCTGCAGGAAGATGAATCTATACGAAAAAATCTTCCGCTGATACTCAATTTGGAGAAGTATCCAGAAAAATTGGAAGAAATAAAAAAACTGATAAGCGAAGTTTTGCAAAGAAGAAAAATTGAGGATTTCGTTGTAAGGGAGAACGAGATAATATTTCCGGATATCAAAACTTACATTCAAGGCTCTGGAAGGTCATCGAGGTTGACGGTTAACGGTCTAACAAAAGGCGCATCATTTTTGATGGAAAAAGATGAAGAAATATTGAATGCATTCGTTAAAAGAGCAAAATATTATGACGTGGTGTTTAAGAGCTTTGAGGAAGTCGACTTCGAATCATTAAAGAAAGAAATCGACGAAACCAGAATACCCAGGCATCGTGCAGTTGATGTAATAAGACCTGCGTTACTAATCGTCGAAAGTCCTACAAAAGCAAGGATAATTTCCCGATTTTTTGGACGCCCAAGTATTAAAGTTCTTAACAATTTGATTGTGTACGAGGTTGCAAGCCAAAATTACGTCCTCTCCATAACTGCATGTCTCGGTCACGTCGTCGACTTGGTTACTGATAGAGGTTTTCATGGGGTTCAGGTTAACGGTAACTTCACGCCTATATATACAACAATAAAGCGGTGCAAACGATGCAACTACCAGTTCACCAACAAACAAGATACTTGTCCAATGTGCGGGCATGATGATATAGACGATTCAGCAGGGAGAATATATTCTCTCAGAAACATTGCTTACCAAACAGGATTCGTCATTATTGGTACAGACCCGGATGCCGAAGGTGAAAAGATTGCTTGGGACCTAAAAAACATATTGAGCGGATTAGCGGAAGTAAAGCGTGCCGAGTTTCACGAGGTCACCCCCTCAGCTATCATTAGGGCCCTTTCAAACTTAAGAGATGTTAACGAAGATCTTGTGAAGGCTCAGATACTCCGAAGGGTGGAGGATAGATGGATAGGGTTCGTCCTTTCGCAGCTACTTTGGAAACGTTTTGGAGATTATAACTTGTCTGCGGGTAGGGTTCAAACACCTGTCCTAGGGTGGATAATTCAGCGTGCGGAGGAATTTAAGAGGAAAAAGAAGGTTGCTTACGCCCCGCAATTAGGTTTGACCTTTGAAGAGCTGGAAGGTGAGCAGAAACAACTACGCGTAGAAATTTCTTTAATAGAAGAAAGACAAGAAAAACGCTTACCGCTCCCGCCTTATACAACAGATGAAATGTTGAGGGATGCTAACCGTATCATGCACCTGAGTTCTAATGCGGCAATGAAGTTAGCTCAAGACCTTTTCGAGAGTGGCCTCATAACTTATCACAGAACAGACTCAACACACGTAAGTGATGTCGGGTTAAGGATTGCAAAGGAATTTTTAGGAGAAGATTTTGTAGGTAGGCATTGGTCGACAGCCGAGGGCGCTCATGAATGTATAAGACCCACGAGACCTTGGGATAGATTTACGCTCCAGAGAATGATATATGAGGGCGTCGTGCCAGTTGAGGGATTGACTGCTGAGCACTTTGCACTTTACGACATGATTTTCAGACGCTACATGGCGAGTCAGTGCCGTGAGTTTGAGGTTAAAATCAAGAAATACTTGTTGAAATTTTTAGATAGGGAGAAAATAATCGAGAGAATAGTTGACGCAAAAGGTAGAGCTTTAGAACTCTATAGAAGCGTGGTTATCGATAAGGAACTTCCAGAAGGGGTCTTTGACGTCGAGTTGGAATACCGAATAATACCTTCTGCTTACCCGTACACGCAGGCCGATGTGATAAAGCTCATGAAGGAAAGGGCAATCGGTAGACCGTCCACATACGCAACGATAATTGATAAACTCTTCCGGAGAAAATACGTTATAGAAAGGAAGCGTCTACTCTTCCCGACGATCGTCGGACGCAAAGTCTTTGAATTTTTAGAGAAGAATTATGGTAACTTCGTCTCCGAAGAGAGGACCAGACTTTTACTTAAGATGATGGATGACGTCGAAAGAAGGGCGGCCAACTACGAGGATATGATAAGAGACGTCTACGAAGAAATCAAAAGGATAGGGTAAGGTGCTTGTATGCTCACGCAACGTTAAGAATTTTTATAAAGCATAATGAGAACCTGTTAAGCATGAAAGCTGCACTTCTCTACAAGCCAGCCCCTGCTGAGAAAGACCCGCTTATTATTGAGGACTTGCCCGTACCTGAACCAAAGGATGGACAAGTTCTGGTCAAAGTGGAAGCGTGCGGTGTATGTAGATCGAATCTTCACATGATTGAAGGGGACTGGGTCAAGTATGGTTTGCCGTCTAAGTCGCCGATAATACCTGGACATGAAATAGTTGGCAAGATAAGCGAAATCGGCCGAGGTGTGGAAGGTTTAGATATTGGACAAAGGGTGGGCATTCAGCCGCTTTGGACTGCTTGCGGTAGATGTGAGTACTGCCTGAAAGGGTTTGAACACCTTTGCCCTAGCAAGAAGATAACTGGTGAGACTGTTGATGGAGGGTATGCTGAGTACATCCTTGCTGACTGGCGATACATCTATCCCATACCTGACAACTTGGATCCAGTCGAAGCCGCTCCACTATTCTGTCCTGGCGTAACCGCTTATGGTGCTGTGCTTAAGGCTGAACTGAAGCCTGGAAAGAGGGTTGCGGTCTTCGGTATAGGCGGAGTAGGTCATATGGTTGTTCAAATCGCTAAGCTTTACGGTGCCGAGGTAATAGCGGTCAGCAGGAGCGAGGAGCACCTAAAGGTTGCAGAAGAGCTGGGAGCTGACCTAACAATAAATTCGTCAACTAGTGATCCAGTAGGCGAGATAAAGAAACTAGGTGGTGTCGATGCTAGTATAGTCTTCGCGCCTTCTGATATAGCCGCGGAACAGGCGATAAAAGTTACAAAACCGCTCGGGACGATAGTCATCGGCGTTCACGTCAGGCTTGGAGAATTCTTCTTTCACGAAGAGAAAAGAATAGTCGGCTCAGTGATTGGCTCTAGATGGATGATGAGGGACGTGATAGACTTAGCACGTGCTGGAAAGATAAGGGTCGTCTGCGAGAAGCATCCCCTAGAAAAGGTGAACGAAGTCCTCAAGAAGCTGAAAATGGGAAAAGTCAGGGCAAGGGCCGTCCTAGTTCCCTAAGCTTTTCTATACGTTAAGGCGGTATCCAGGACGAATTTAGCCAGCCTAACCCTATCGTCCTTTGTCTTCATTAGCGTGTTGGTCGTAACGGCCTTTATGCCTAATTTTTCAACATCGTGCACAAGCGAGGCGTCAACCTCATCCATCACGAATACATCTAGGAAGTCGGCGTAAAGTTTGGCTACACCTAGGGCCGAGACCTCAATCCCTAAGTATCTCATCATCTTATCTGCAGGTCCCTTGACGACGGTGCCACCGATTATGGGTGAAACTGCAATCTTCTTAGCCTTAGTCTCCCTAAGAGCTTGACGTACGCCCTTAACAGCAAGTATCGTGCCTATACTCACCAAAGGATTGCTTGGACATACGATAACAATCTCAGCTTCCATTATTGACTCTATCACGCCCGGTGCTGGCTTCGCATTCTCCGACCCGTCATACACAATTTCACGAATGACATCAACAGAACTCCTCCTCACTAAGTATTCTTGAAAATGCATAGTCTCATTATCGGTCCTTATCTTTGTCGCGAAATAATCATCAGTCATCGGTATGATTCTTTGCTTGAGGCCGAGTCTGGTGCATATATCCTTCGTTACTTCGGAGAGCCTGTAGCCAGATCTTAGCATCATCGTCCTATGGATATGGGTCGCTAGGTCTCTATCTCCAAGCTTGAACCATGTCTCGTGGCCGTAAACTTTTAGCATCTCAAGGCAGTTGAATGTATCATTCTTGATACCCCATCCTTTCTCTTCATCGACGAGTCCCGCCAACGTGTAGATGATTATATCAATATCTGGTGAGACGTGCAGGCCATGGAATTCGCAGTCGTCTCCTGTATTCACGATTATCGTCAGTTTCTCGGGTGGAACTATCGAAGAGAGACCATCGAGAAGCTTGGCGGCCCCGACACCACCAGCAAGGGTCGTTATCATATTGGGTTCCCCCAAAAGTTTAGACATGCAACTTCGCCTAACGGTTTTCTTGGAGGTTTCGATGAAGAGCCTCCGCGTGAGACTTCCACAATCGCTTGCGGTTCAAAAGAATCCGGTAACCTTAAAACCTTTTTCACAACTTCTGGAGCGAATAATGCACTACTCCTCCAGCAAGCCGATATGTCCATAGCATGAAGTGCCAAGAGTAGGTTCTCTATAGCGGCGGCGACCGATTGAACTGCCATAATGTGTTCACATGCTTTACGTCTATCGTCAGGGTACTTATGCATGTCTTCCATTGTGAGGCATACGACGATAATAACAGAGGCTTTCATGCTTCTTTCCGTTGAAGCTCTTATGATTTCCTCTATGGTCCCCTCATCCAGTCCATCCTTTCTCAAATCCTCGCGCCATAAGGCCGCCATCTCTTCTATCAGCTCTTCTTTTACTTTCGGGTCCTTGACGATGACGAATCTCCAAGGTTGGGCATTATGTGCCGAGGGCGCAGAGGTCGCAACCTCTAGCGCCTTTATAACCTCATCGAGCGAAACCTCTCCATCGCCTGGGATCTTCGCGCTTGCTCTTGAGGATATGAACGAAAGTATTTTTTGAGGTTCTATCACAATATTATTTGCACATAATCACTTATATCAATCTTATTATTAGCCTGCTTACGTAAAGGTCGGAACGATTTGGTTGAGCTTTGGCTAAAGTACGGTAAAACAGAGATATTCGTTGACGTCCCATCGGATATGCAATATTTTGTAGCCGAGCCAAGTAAATCGGTCGAGTTAGAGAACGTTGAAGCAGATTTAGAATCGGCTCTCGTGGGTTTAGGATGTGAAGAGTTTGAAAGATTAATTCGATCATCCAAGAAAATTTCGCTTGTGGTTGATACACAATTGCCCGCTGAAAGTTTCTTATCTGTATATAAAAAACTAATAGAATACGTTGTTCAACATAAGAGCTCTGAAGCATCTTTCAGCGTATTGCTCTCACCATGGAGATATAGAGGGATAGGGATTGAGGATTTTATGAACATTGAAAATATTGTCGATGTAAAGATTAATTCGATCGTTGTGGATCGTTATTCAGAATCTTCTGAATGGGCTTTGGATGAAACTAGCGGTCTTCAAGTCCACCAAGAATATTTGAGTAGTGACTTAAAAATCGTACTTCTACCCACGGAGTATCATGGTGCTTACGGTCTACTTGATTACAGACACACGATCGTTATGGGAATGGCATATGTAAAATCAAGACCAAAACGGGTAAAGAGTATAGAAAGTCTGTGGGAAGTTGCTAATAACATTAAACCTGATCTTACCATCCAAACAGTTCACTCAGATAAAAAAGGGCTTGTGAAAATTTTCGCGGGACAACCGGAACAGGTTGCGACCTCCGCATCCAGTTTAGCCCACGACACCTTAACGGCAAAGTTGAAGAATAAAACAGACATAGTCATAGTGAGCCCGGGAGGTACGCCCTACGACTCAACGTTGATGAATGCGCTCCAAACTTTAGGAAACGTCGAACATGCTGTAAAGAACGATGGCATACTGATACTGGCGAGCGAGTGTACAAATGGATTGGGCGGTCCTGAATTTACAGCAGAGTTAGGTAGATATGCATTAGAGAAAGACGACTATCGCCCCTCGAGTATAATTAATCATGAATCCATGCTTATCAATAAATTTAGACTCTTGTCAAGAAAGTACAAGATAGCTTTGGTCTCGACATTGCCCAAGGCATACGTGGAAAGGCTATTGGGGGCGAAAGCGTTCGACACCTTATCTGATGCGCTATCGTATGCTTTGAGGATAAAGGGAAAAGAATGTAGTATAAGCTTAATCCCAGATGCAGCAAGAATCTCGGTATCACTAGAAGGAGAGGGGAACAAAAGTCAGGATGAGGATTCCAATAACCCCCAGAAGGGCTAGCTTCCTTTTCTTTGAAAGTGGTGAGACTTGGTCAAGCGGCACTATGTCAGGTGTTCGAGAAGACATAAATAAGATTAGGATGCCCAGCAGAAAATATCCCATTACTATTAGGACGAGCGCCGAAACATATGAGGCTATGATGTATTGTTTTCTTGATAATAGCGGCCTGAAGATTCTACCGCCATCCAGTTGCCATGCGGGGAATAAGTTTATCGCCGTCACTACCATGCCGAGCCACGCTGCGAAACCTAGCGTGGAAAAGAAAGGTACCATCTCCGGTTTACCAAAGATGGGTCTAATTAAATAGAATGCGAGCGGTGATGGTAGAAACACGCCCCCCTCCTTCTCAATTAATGTTTGGACGGCTTCGTATTCTGATACGCTCAGCCAATTAGCTGTCAGAAAAGCGGCAATCGTCACAAAGATGCTTACAATGAATCCCGTGATAGGGCCGCTTATACCGCTATCGAAGAGGCTATCCCTATTTATCGCGGGGTCTTTCTGGAATATAACGGCGCCGAACGTTGGCATGATGCCCGGCACTCCTGGTATAAAGTATGGAGGCGTTGCACCCATGCCGCTAGCCTTGGCCGAAAGGAGATGACCAAATTCATGCAAACCAATTATAGACATGAGAGCAACAGTGAAAAGTAATGTGTTTAGTAAAATATCCGTAACGCTGAGTCGACCGAATATTCTTGAAAATATGTCAGCATAAGACACAGAACGCAAGTAACCGTCAATGAGTACTGTGCCGACCGTAACAAAGAACAGTATTAAAGGCATCTTGCTCGTCTTTTCAGCTACTCTTCTGTAAGGAAATACCCTTATGAGAACCCTTTCCTTATCCCGAACTGCCATGGGAGCGTATCCAATATTTCTCAGGTCAAAAACTAATTCCTTAAATGGCTCTTTAATGTAGTGTTCTTTTATAACGAATGATAGAACGTTTTCTTCAAAAAACACGTCTTCGACTGTGAACCTTTTCATAACAAAAGCCTTTATTTTTTCTAAGTCATCCAGACCATATCCGAACTCTGACAAATGCACCCGCAAAACTTTTACGTCTAAGCTTCAATAAATATCTTTATCTAACCCCCAAGATGTATGATATGTGTTGGTGATGCGCAGGTGGAAGGTCTTTCGAAATGTGTCGAAATTCCACCAAACATAGTTATAAGAAACGTAAACCCAGACGAATTGCTCCAAGTAATGCACATTAATAGATTATGTCTTCCGGAAAATTATACTTTCTCATTTTTCGAAACACTTTACAGGGACGCTCCTAAAGCGTTTTTTGTCGCAGAATGCAACGGAAAGATAGTAGGTTATGTGATGTGTAGGGTAGAAAGGACGTTTTCGAAGATAGAGAGGTTTAAGTTGAAGAAGGTGGGACATATAGTCTCCATAGCGGTCCTTCCGGAGTATAGACGTATGCATATTGGTACTACTTTGATGAAATGTGCAATGGAGGCGCTGAGGAATGAATATAATTGTTACGAAGTTTACCTAGAGGTAAGGGTCTCCAATGAGCCTGCTATCTCGATGTATGAGAAGCTTGGTTTCCAAAAAGTAGAGATACAGGCACATTATTACATGGATGGTGAAGACGCGTACGTTATGGCGAAAAAACTCTAGCGTTGCTTAAAGATTAAAGCCTAAGTTCCTTATGAGTTTTGCCGCCTCTTCAAGGTCTTTATGTGTGTCTATGCTTATCCATTCACACTCGTTGAACGGTACGGCTTTGAGCAATCCTTGACCTGCTAACTCTGGGAAAGTAGTCTTCTCCAAATCGCCTTGTTGCGGTAGGTAGTCAAAGACCTTAGGGGTAAAGGCGTAGACGCCAGCGTTTATCCAATAATCGGGAAGCCTAGGTTTCTCCCTAAACTCGCTTATTTTAAACGTAACATTATCAAAATTTACTATACCGTATGGTGACGGTAAAGGAATTACAGCTATGGCTCCTACAACATCGTCTCTAAGCACTTTGATAAGTTCTATCGGATTCAGGTTTGTTAAGACATCGCCGTTGATTACGATAAATGCCTCTTCTTTGTTGAGAAGATGCATCGCATTTTTTAGAGCCCCACCCGTCCCTAAAGGCTCATCCTCCACTACGTAACCTACCATTACACCGAACTTTTGGCCGCTGCCAACGTCCTCCATAATCTTTTCCTTTAAGTGGCCTGCGCATATTATTATTTCTCTAATGCCATGAGCCTTCAACCATTCAAACTGCCAACAAAGTATCGGTTTTCCTGAAATATTTAGCAAAGGTTTCGGAATATTCTCGGTTAAGGGTCTGAGCCTTTTACCATAACCTCCTGCGAGTATTATGGCTTTCAGTTTTACAACACCCTAACTCTTCACAAAGTATCAAAATATATAAAATTAGTGAGATAATTACTTTTTCAACCTCACCCTTTGTCCTCCTTTTGTATCTTCGATGAGTATGCCAATCTCTTTGAGACTTTCCCTAATGCGGTCGCTTAAATCGTACATGCCCCTTTTCCTTAATTCTTCCCTGACGCTGAGCAGTATCTGTAAAACCCCTGAAGCTGTTAGATTGCTTATTTCCGTCTCTGGTTTAAAGTCCTGCAGGAGGCCTACAGAATTGCAAAGTTCCAATATCGTGTTATAGTAAGCATCGATTCCTGCGCTTGTTATGGTTTTTGATGAAAGGTATGCGTTCGCTTTGCGTATCAGTTCATGGAGTACAGAAAGGGCCTGTGGTGTGTTGAAATCTATCTCCATGGCTTCTACGAACCTTCTTTTCATTTCTGCACAAACATTTGATGCTATTTCATCGTCACCAGCACGAGCATCCTCCTTTTCGTAATACAGCTCCCTTAACGTAGACTTAACCCTCTCCACAGCGTCCGCTGCTCTTTTTATAGCCTCCTCGTTATAGTCTATGTTGCTTCTGTAATGTGAAGAAAGTACGAAGAACCTTATAGCATCCGCATCGTACTTTTTCAACACCTCCCTTATCGTCACAAAGTTTCCTAAAGATTTGGACATCTTTTCACCTGCTATCGTCAGATAGCCTGTATGAAGCCAATACTTAACAAAAGGTTTCTTGCCCGTAAAAGCCTCCGACTGGGCTATCTCATTTTCATGATGGGGCAGTATGAGTTCTTGCCCTCCGCCGTGTATGTCTATCTGTGGTCCCAAATATTTCATACTCATCACTGAGCATTCTATGTGCCATCCGGGGAACCCTTCGCCCCATATGCTAGGCCACTTTAGCAAATAACCCTTTTCAGCTTTCTTCCAAAGTGCAAAGTCGGCCGGGTTCCTCTTCCTCGGGTCAGGTTCTATTCTATGTTTAATGAGTTCTTCATACTTGATTCCGGATAGCTTACCGTAGTCAGGAAATTTGGATACGTCAAAGTATACGTTACCATCCACTTCGTACGCGTACCCCTTTTCTATTAGTGCTTTGATCATTTCTATCATGTCCAATATATGCATCGTTGCCCTAGGTTGCACGTTCGGCCTTCTTAGCTTCAATGCATCCATATCCTCAAAGAACATCAGCATGTACTTGTCCACGAGCTCCATCGGTTCAAGCCTCTCTCTTTCAGCGCCCTCAAGTATCCTATCCCTGCCAGACTCCTCCCTTATGTGTCCGACATCTGTGATATTCCTAACGTAGAATACTCTATACCCTTTATATTCAAGAAATCTTATTATGGCATCGAAGGCTATGTAGGTTCTTGCATGACCCAAGTGCGCCACGTCTTGGACGGTCGGTCCGCATACGTACATCTTTACAAAATTGCCCTCAAAAGGTTCAAAATCTTCCAACCGTCTAGTGAGGGTATTATAAACCTTTATTCCCATTTTCGAGGCTTTCTTGATAAATGGTTACTAATATCTTTAAACATAATAGTAAACGAGATAAGACCATCCTCTGACTAAGATAGTTCATACGTTATACCGCCACCACGGCGGAGCAAAACACTTATATATTAGATATGCGGATGTGATTATAGATTTCGTAACCTTTATATAAAAATTAGGTGAGGGGTGACGTCCAGCAACAGTAGTAGGGAAGGGGTGAGAAGGCGTATGCCAAGGGTGAGAGGTTTGAAGGACGAAATGGTCTGTCCAGAATGCGGAAACACTGCTCTGATAACTGATGCTAAGACCGGTGAGGTAAGCTGCCCGGTCTGCGGTTACGTCATACTTGAGAGGGACGTTGATTGGGGTCCTGAGTGGAGAAACATAGATGAAGAAGATGAGAGTCGTAGTAGGGTCGGTGCGCCGCTCTCTATAATGTATAGGGACCATGGATTATCGACAGTAATCGAAAAAGTGGACGAGGACGCGGCAGGAAGGAAACTCCCCAAAGAAGTCAAGGAGAAAATGTTGAGACTCAAGAAGCTCGATGCTATATCACAAGTCAACACGTCCGAGACTAGAAACCTTCAGCAAGCAGTGAACATTCTTGAAATATACGTTGACAAACTACATCTATCGAAGGCGGTTGCAGAAAGAGCTATGCTGATATACAGGAATGCACTGAAGGCTGGTCTTGTTCGTGGAAGGTCGATAAGGTCCATAATGGCCGCAGCGACCTATGCGGCGTGCAGGATGATGGATACGCCAAGGGACTTAAGGGAGTTTGAGAAAGCTTACCCCGTAGTGAAGAGGAAGACGATAGCCCAAGGTTACCGTCTACTCCTAAAGCATCTGAACCTTAAAGTACCGGTTGCTGATCCCAAGATCTACCTTTACAAAATAGCATCAAAATTGGGCTTGGAAGAAAAGGTCGTACAAGAAGCTATCAAGGTGCTAATGGCAGCTTCATCAAAGGGTGCGACCGTTGGAAAGGACCCAGTAGGTATGGCAGCAGCTGCGCTCTATATGGCATGTCAAGAGACAGGTCAGAATGTAACGCAGAAGGATATAGCAAGGGCGGCTGGTGTGACAGAGGTAACTGTCCGCAACAGATTCAAAGGCTTGAAGGACGTTCTAGAAGGTGTGACATCCACACAGACTTCCACTACAAATTAGCGTATTTAACCCTATATCACGTCAATGTTTTCAGGCTGTATGCCCATACTCACCAAGACTTCTTTCACTTTCTCCCTATGATCGCCTTGAAGAATTATAACACCATCCTTAAGGGCGCCACCGCATGCACACACCGACTTTAGCTTTGATGCTATCTCCATCAAATCTTTTTTGTTACCATCCAAGCCTTCTATAATAGTAGATACTTTGCCCCATTTTCTCATCTCTAGCTTTATCCTAACATGTTGTTGTTCACGGCTTATTGCCTCGCAAGCGCAAATCGATTTTGGTAGTCCACAACGCGGGCATATATCCGGCATTACCCACTCTCCTTAACAAAATATTAATGTAGATTTTGTAAATTTAAACTTAACCTTCGCAGACCGTGGTCTCCCCTCATTTATGAGTAGATGATTTATATACTGTGCCGTGAACCCCTGGCTTCATAATCAGACTTTTTCTTTAGGAATTCATCTTTAGTCATGTATAGCCTAGCGGGTATGCCCTTGACAACGACACCGGGTGGGACGTCTTTCGTGACTACAGCACCAGCGGCAACGACCGCCTCCCTTCCGATCGTTATACCAGCCAGTAATATTGCTCCGCAACCTATCGAAGCACCATCTTCTATACGCACTCCGAGGAGTCTTTTACTTGGTGGGTATAAATCATTCGTCACCTTGACGCCTGGTCCCAAAAACACGTTATCGCCGATTTCGGTTAAATGAGGCAAATAAACCATCGATTCCATCCTAACATTATTGCCGATCTTTACAGAACCATCAAGCTGAGTTCCTGTACCTATGATGCAACCATCGCCTATTTGTGAGCCAGACCTTATGAGAACGTTATGACCTGTTTCCACACAATTTCCCATGTTTACGTCTTCGTATATCACGGTACCGCATCTTATAATACAATTGTCACCTATTTTGGAGCCGTTACTCAAGCTATCTAAAACTTCAATTACCTGCTGCCCCTCAAATCCTGCCTTTATGAGCTTGCCCTTAGAAGGATAACCTACTACAACGTTAGTGTCAATGAATGTGCCGGCACCAATATAGCTGTTGCCTAGCACATAGCAGCCGTGACATAAGTGCCCCCTCACAGTCGCCCTTTTCGAGGCGAACATACCTTTTCAGGAAGCCCATAAAAATATAACCGTTTATAGCTTTAAAGCTCCTTCATGTTAAACAGAATGTGGTTAGTAAACGGTGGGTCTCTTGACCTTTAAGCTTTCTGTAGAGTTTACGCCAAAGTGGCCTGCCCCCATTCTCAGTGATTTAGCTAGGTTAGTTGATGGGCTTGGTTTTGATACTATCTGGGTCAGCGATCATTATCATAACAGAAACGTATTCGTTACTTTAGCCGTTATCGCCTTGGCTACCTACCGTGCCAAAATAGGTCCCGGAATCCTAAGCCCATACGTACACCACCCGGCATACATAGCCCAGAGCATCTTAACCTTGACGGATTTGGCAAAGGGCAGGGTTGTATGCGGTATAGGGGCAGGTGACTTTCTGAGTCTTATGCAGCTAGGTTTTGAAAGGTCTAGCCCTGTAGGGGTCGTAAGGGATGCGCTGTTTATCGTTAGGGATCTCTTGAGGGGAGAATCTATAAATGTTTGCAGCTCTACGTTCAAATTAATCAATGTGAAGATAAACTTCGGAGCTCAAGATAGCGTCCCCATATATGTAGGTGCTCAGGGTGACAGCATGCTCAAGATGGCGGCACGCTTTGCGGACGGTGTACTCATAAACTTCTCTGATGAAGGTATGCTGAAGTCTGCGCGTAATTTAGTATGTTGCACGAGCGCAGAAGCTGGAAGAAACGTATCGGATATTGACATAGTAGCCCACCCGTCTGTCTCAATATCTGACGACGTTTTACTTGCGAAAAGGGCAGTGCTACCATATGCTGCATACATACTTGCGGGCTCAAGCAACACGGTTCTCAAAAGGTTGGACGTAAGCATAGAAAAAGCATCAAAAGTTAGGTCGGCTATCATGCGCATGGATCTTCAAGAAGCTAAGTCTTTGGTCGAAGATGAGGTTGATAAGTTTGCAATTTATGGGACGCCTAAACAGGTAGCTGAGAGGCTTCTTGCTATACGATCTCTTGGTTATGAGCATATAGTTATCGGTTCACCAATTGGGCCTGATCCGCAAAAGGCTATGATGCTTCTGAGTACCGAGGTGTTACCGGTGCTGAGGAATGAATGGGATTAAAGTAGAATGTTGCCTGTAGGGTGATGAGGATGATGGTGAAGGAAGCCACGTTGAAAGAGTTCGTAAAAATCCTTATGGATAGGTGTCGCGAAGGCTTCAGCGGAAACATTTCAAGCCTTAAGATATCTATTGCCAAAGAGCTGAACCTTGGTTACGTACCGTCAAACTTGGAGATTTTGGGGGCAGTTGTGGATGAAAATGAGAGAAAAAAACTTGCCCGCATATTAAGAGTTAAACCGGTCAGAACCGCCTCTGGCGTATCTATAATCACTGTTGTCACACCGCCTAGTAGGTGCCCGCACGGCAAGTGCGTTTATTGTCCGGGAGGTGTTGAACACAATACGCCCCAGAGCTACACGGGTGAGGAAGCCGCTGTCAAGTTGGCTAGTATGAGTTCCTACGATCCATACTTGCAGGCAAAGAAAAAGATTGAGATTTTACGTTCTATGGGTCATGAAGTTGATAAAGTCGAGATCATAGTAATAGGTGGTACCTTCACGGCTTTCCCTGTCTCTTTCCAGCGCTATTTTTTGAAACGTTGTTTGGAAGCGGTAGCCGAGCTAGACGCTACGACACTCGAGGAGGCTTTAGCTAAGGCAGAATTCAGCAGTAGAAGGGTATCTGGAATAACCGTGGAGACAAGACCGGATTGTGTTTCATTGGAGCAGGCTAACGCCCTTCTCGAGATGGGGGTAACTAGGGTAGAGTTGGGTGTTCAAGCACCCGACGATGAAATCTACAGAATTTGCAAGAGGAATCATACAGTCGCCGATGTCATTAATTCCACAAGGATTCTGAAGGATTTGGCGTTCAAAGTTTGTTATCATCTTATGCCCAACTTACCAGGGTCGAGCTATGAGAAAGACTTGGAAATGTTCAAGAAGATATTCGAGAACCCTGACTTCAGACCAGACATGTTGAAAATCTATCCCACACTAGTTCTCCCGGGTACTGAGCTTTACAAAATGTGGCAAGAAGGCATGTATAGGTCTTATAACGATGAGGAGTTAGTCAACCTTCTTTGTGAATGGCTCAGCATGGTGCCACCTTACGTTAGGATAATCAGGGTCCAGCGGGAGATCCCTCTACATTTAGCAGCTGCAGGAAACAGGTTGTATAACTTAAGGGAAATAGTTGAAAGGAGATTAAAAGAGATGGGCCGACCCTGTAGGTGTATAAGATGTCGTGAGGCCGGTCATAAGGCCCTAAAGGAAGGAATTTATCCGGACATGGACAATATAGAACTAAGGACTTTAAAGTATGAAGCGTCGAATGGTTTGGAGTATTTCCTCTCATATGAAGACGTGAAGAACGACATACTTCTTGGCTTCATTAGGTTGAGGATACCCTCAGAAGCGCTGAGATCTGAGCTGGAAGGGGCTGCTTTGGTAAGAGAACTACACGTATACGGTCAGATGACACCAGTAGGTGACGAACCGTCAGAGAGGAGCTGGCAGCATAGAGGGTTTGGTTCAAAATTACTCTCTGAGGCGGAAAGAATATCTGCTGAAGAAGGGTGCAGAAAGGTTGTCGTGATAAGCGGCGTAGGTGTCAGGGAATATTACTATAGGCACGGATATGTGAAAGAAGGGCCTTACGTTACGAAAAAACTCTGCTGAGAGTTGAGTGAATGATACGCTTTAAAGCTCCCCTTTTACTGATTACATACCTTAATAGAATGTATGAATTTTTTCAAAAATACTTCATCTTGATATTAACGGTCACGGTTCTAGTTATCAAGTTGCTTATAGTGAATATTCCAAGTCCTTCCGCACCACCTGAAGCGTGTATGAGTATGAGGAGTGAAGGTTGTGCTTTCATCTTTGATGAAGCCCACTACATTCCAGCAGTAAGAAAACTCATGAGAGGTGAGGCGGCAAATAATGAGCACCCTCCCCTCTCCAAGTTCATAATCATGGCAGGTATGTTGCTTCTCGGAGACGGCGTAGGCAATGCGGCAGGATGGAGGATCTTCATAGCGTTTTCTGGTGCAATATCCGTAATGATGGTTGGTCTTATAGCCCAAGAAATTTCCAGCAGAAGGTCAGTAGGACACGTCGCGTCCTTATTGTTTGCTACGGATGTTATGTCATTTAACTTAAGTTCAATAGCTATGCTCGATGCACCTGCTATGACTTTTTCCCTAATTGCAGTTTACTTCACTCTTAAAAAGAGGTACGTTCTCGCAGGTATTTTCATGGGTCTGTCTTTACTCTGTAAACTCAACTTCTTAAATATGGTTGGCCTAATCTTGGTAATCGTCATTGTACAGAGTCTCAAGGAACAGATGAATAAATTAAATAAACTTTCGTTTCTCTTCAAGAATTTTGGTAAAGTATCCCTAATAACAGCTGTCGTTTTTCTCTTAGGATTATGGGTCTACGACTATGCATACGATGCTTTTCAAACACCTTTCAAACACATCGCATTCATGTTGAATTATCACAGCACGCTCAGATATACAAACCCATCTGAAGTTGATATGCCTCTATCGTGGATAAATCCGATAAGTCCCTTCAAACCCGCACCTTATTATATAGAGACGGTAAAATCAGACTCCACAGTTTATCATCCTGTTGCTTACTGGGGTATCCATAGTCCGATATGGTGGTCAATATGGTTTCTTATTCCGGTCTACATCTACAAACTAGTGTTAAACATAAAGAAAGGTCAGGTTATTCTTGGTGAAGTCTTAGTCCTGAGCTGGATAGCGTTTACCTACCTACCATACTTTCCAATAGCACATATTTTAGAGCGTTGGGTCTTTCCGTTCTACTTCTATGCAACAATACCGGCTCTTGCGATCGGTTTGTGTCGGTTTAAGGAATGGGGAGATTGGATGACGACATTGCTGGTAGCAATGATTTCTGCACAACTCGTTTGGTTTTTCATATGGTTTCCGGTTAAAAACGACGTTTATATAACAATCTTGAGATTACTAAATCTGCCAACATAAATTGGAAAGGTTTAGAAAATGGGATAGTCTTTTAGAATAACGTAGTCTTGCCCTCTAGGACTATTCTCGTTATGTCTCTGATATTCCTAAGCCCTTCCTTCACTATCTCTGTGATTTCATAATTTAGGCTGTTTTCGCTACATCCATCCGATGGTATATACTCGACTGAGACTACCTGCGGTTTGTCTATCGGTTTCCCTATCTGGCTGAGAATCTTCACATAGACTTCTTCGACACCCTTCGTCTCCTCGTATATTCTTTCTGCCATCAACTTGGCAGCAACATTATATATCTTCCCGACATGCGACACAGGGTTCTTTCCAGCCGTCGCCTCTAATGACATTTGCCTGTTCGGTGTTATGAGGCCGTTAACTCTATTGCCTCTACCCGTGTTGCCATCATCGCCAGCCTCTGCAGAAGTTCCCGTGACCGTTAGATATACGACGTCCTCTCCTGGATGTTTGCCAAATATATCGGCCGTGTTCACGTAAACTTCGACATCATGGTCACTAGCATACTTCGAAGCTAGGTCGAGGACCTTCTCCCTTATTGCCTCCTTCGTCGCCTTGTACTCGTCAACGTTATGCGTAAGGCTGCTGACTATGCCGTCTGCAACCGTTAGGCGTATCTTTTTGCCTACACGCAAGCCCATAACCTTGCAGTCTTCTCCACTGGCAGGAATCTCTCTCTTGAAATCTTTTGAATTTATCATCCTCTCACACTCGTAGACAAGCTTTTCCAGCTGGGTCATGGGTGCATAGCCTACGCCGAATGATGTATCATTCGCCAACGGCATCTCATCAGATGCTTCCACGATTGCTTTAAGATCTGCTGAGCCCTGTCTAACCTTGAAGTCTATCACTACATGCTTCTCAGCGTCAAGGAATCTGAAGTTTTTCTTGATAAACTCTTTGACTGCCTCCATCATTATGTCCTCTACGGGTATCCTTGTCTTACCGGTCGGGCTATTCACTTCTACAGTTGCACGACCAGCCACTAGTATGTAGATCGGTACTTCAACTGTACCGCCGCCAAACCTCGGGATCGCCCTACCTCCGACCAGCAGACCCTTGTCGACGTTATGGTGTAAAATTTTCCCAAAATTTTGCAAATAGTATTTCGAAAGGGCTACACTAGCAGCTTCGCATGCAGAGTCTATTATGTAATCTGGATGACCTAAGCCCTTACGCTCAACGAATTCGCAGATGTGTTCACTGACTGGTTTATGCCTCAGTGGTTCGATGATTATGTTGTCGTTCACGTCAACACCGCCCAAGTTAGGCGTAGTCGCCCTGATTATAAATCTAATACTCACTATTAATCCTCTAAAACGGGAGTTAACTGTATGTAAATTATGTTGTTTCCACGTATTAGGATTTTTGAGTACTTTACTTTTTTCCCGTCTCCTTGATACTCGGCAGCTTTTTCGATTACAAGGTTCATGTAACCGTCACACTCTACCATCGTCCCGCCATAAACTAGGTCGTTCTTTAGGACAACCTTAACGGGTTTATTGAGGTATTTGGCGATGACTGTCAAAGGTCTTTCGATCGTTGGCATACAGATCACGCACTCTTATGTTTACATAGTTTTAATCATACTTAAAGCTTTTTCGAAAGCTCCTTTGGAATCTCTAACTCACTAAAGCATATCCTACAAACATATATTTTATCAGTTAACTTCTGTGGATTCTTCAAGGGAGCGTCGCATACCGGGCAGCTCGGAAGGTTAGGGTCTTCAACATAAATATCGGCTCCACATTCTACGCATTTTTTCTGACCCAAAGGATTTATGGCACCACAGGATGGGCACACTTCGTCTGTACCCGCCGTGATAACCTTTATGGTAACCTTCTGTGGAACCTCTTGTTGTGACTTCGGTGGAGGGGTAGGCTGTTCCATGGATGCTTTATTTATAACTTCTTCTAACTCCTTCTCTATAGATTCAACGACTTCCTCAATGCGCTTCGCCGGTGGTTGCTGAGTTATAGGCCTTCTTACAGGGGTCGGTCTAGCTGCGGTTGGGGTTGGTGACACAATCCTAGGCATCGTTCCCGTCCCGACACGTGGTGTGCTAGGTTCTTGCACGTGCCTGATAGTTCTTACAAATGTTATTAACCCTATGAGTGTCACCGCGACACCTATGAACGAAAACAGCAAGTATAGTGGTATTCCACTCGTGACTTCAGTTTCTAATGTTTTCAAAAAACCAAGCTCCTGAGAATACGCAATATAAAGGACCGTTGGAATGAGCGTTATTGCTACACCGATGACACACAAAATTATAGACGCTCTGTAAAAGCCCATGCCACCTTGTCCCTATCGCTCTTTGTTACTCATAATATATATTAATGCTTTTCCCAGTAATTTCTTCAATAATCTTCTCATATTCTGGGGGTATGTTCCGAACGTCCCATTTTCTAGCAAAAAAACTCAGTATGTTCTTAACGTCCCTTTCTAGATAAAGGGACGCTTGCGGATGATCCCTTTTCACCCATTGAGGCCAGTCTATCAGCATTATACTCCCATCAGGTTTAATTAAGACGTTATAGGCGCTAAGATCTCTGTGAACCACACCCGCCTCGTAAGCGGACTTTATAGCATCAATTATCTTTAGTAAAACTTTTTCGGCATTTTCAAGCTCAGAAAGCGAAGCAAGCTCGATCCCTTCGAATAGCTCAGTTACCACAACATGTCTCGTCCTATAGACTGGTGCAGGAACCGGTACCTTTCCGGCAAGTAACAATAAGGCTTTGAATTCCATTTGCGCAGCCTTAATGGATGCCTCTAAGTAGTTATGAACTCTAACCAAAGACTCTCTAACCCTTTCATACTTTTTAAAGCTCGGCCTCCCAATCCTGAAAAACTTTACTGCGAGTCTCTTCCCCTCACGACTTATTGCATCATAAACATCGGCCTCTTTTCCCATGCCGATGGGCATGCCCAGCCCGGATATTATTCCCTTTGATGAGAGCGTCCTTAGGGCAAGAGCATCTAAACCGAGATAATTTAACACATATGCAATTTTCTTACCTTTTGGGCTCCAGATAAGTCTTAGACGATGAAGTTTTTCCAAACTCCGCTCCAACTTTATTTCGCTGAACTTAATCGACTGTAAGATGACTTGATACGGCACCTCACGAAATTTCCCTAAATTCCTTTCCATAATAGAAAGGACACAGTAATCCTCCTCCGTAAGCTCACCAAACTTTCTAGCAAGCTCATGTAAAGGTAACGACATGTTCCCCTACTATTTTTCACTCTTTACTTAAAGCTATTCTCACCTGTATCTGGCCTATTTTCCAGTCCTTTCTGTAAAGCCGTTCCTCCAATTCGGATGCTTGCTCACAAACCTTCAGTCTCGTTCTTGTTTCTTCTTCAATGTAATCGCTCATCTTCTCAACAACTTCAATGAGCTCTTTAGAATCAGATACCAATGTGCATTCAACGATCTTGTCGATATCGAGCCCTATCTCTCTACGCATGACCTGTATTCTCCTTATCAACTCGTTTGCTAATGACACCAATTTGATGGTCTCTGTTTCAGTCAGGTCGACGTAAACCTCAGCAAAGCGCCCATCCTCATAGCTTAAATTCTTTGGTATTTCATCAAGGAAATTTATGTCAGAACCCGTCAGCTCCACTATCGTTCCATCTTGGAGTGTCACCCTTGCAACGCCGTCTTTTGTTATACCTTCTTCAAGCTTTTCGGCTGGGACTGAACGGATCGATTTGAGAACATCGCCGAGCCTTGGGCCAAACTTAGGGCCAAGGGATGAAAGAACAGGTACGGCCTTCCTACGGAGCCAGTTTGGCCTTTCGCCCACATTCAGTATGATAAGTTCTTCGGTATTGGTCTGAGATTTCAAATAATCTTTGAATTGATTTAGGGCATGCTTAGCCTTCAAAGTCTTTGGGATTAATGTTATGGATTTAACTGGCCACCTGAGCTTTCTTCCTGCTTTCTGTCTTGCTGCAAGTATGCTGCTCAACACAGATTGGACGATATCCATGTTATCTTCTAATTCTTGGTTTATGAATTCTTCGTCAACTCTTGGCCATCTTAGCAGGTGAACGCTCTCTGGGTCGTCCTTTTGCTTTACGACAGCAAAGATGTACTCAGATAGATACGGTACAAATGGTGCCAGTAAGGCCACCAATTTCCTCAATAAATAGAAGAGCACAGAATATGCAGTAAGCTTCTCCATGGTCACCTTTTCCACCCATATCTTACGCCTTATGCTTCTAATGTAAACATGACTCAGGTCTTCCACGATGAAGCTTCTGATGGATTTTGCGGCTGTGTATATCTCCAAATCTTCGAGAGAGTTTGTAACGATCTTTACTAAAGAGTTTATTTTTGATAGTATCCATTTATCAACAGGATCGGCATATTGCAACATTGCCTCTACCCGGTACCTCTCTGGATCAAATTTATCGAGGTCAAAGTAGGTTTTCGCAAAAGCAAAGACGTTCCAAAGTATATTCAACTCCTCGGTAATCCTATCAATTTCTGCTGGTACGAAATTGATCGTATCCCACGGTTTAGCCTTTGAAACCAAATATAGCCTCAGTGGATCAACACCAAACCTCTCAAAGGCATCCATAGCCCATATCACGTTACCCTTAGACTTTGACATCTTCTTACCTTCGCTATCGAGTACGTGCCCCTGGTTAAGCACGGATCTGAAGGGCGCTCTTCCGAAATAGAGTACTGAGGTGAAAAGAAGCGTATAAAACCATCCTCTGGTCTGATCTATGGCCTCTGTTATGAAATCATAAGGGAACAACTTCTCGAACAAATTTTTGTTCCTTAAATAATCAACGCTTGCAAAATGAGCTACACCAGAATCTAACCAAGTATCCAATACGAACGGCTCCCTCCTCATCTCACCACCGCAACTTTCGCACTTGAAAACGACTTCGTCTATCCAAGGTCTTAAGAGTCTGATTTTTTCGGGTTTCTTTATGGCACTTTCAAGCTCAGCTTTGCTGCCTACAACTTTCTTCACTCCACAATTTGCACAAGTCCAAACTGGTAGCGGTGTGCCCCATATCTTTGTCCTCGATATACACCAATCCTCCGCGCCCGCTATCCAGTCTCCAAATCTACCCATTCCAGCCCATTGAGGCTGCCATCTTACCTTCTTATTCTCTTCTAGCATCTTCTCCTTAATTTTATCTATCCTAAGAAACCACTGACGACTTGCCAGATATATGAGTGGAGTTCCGCACCTCCAGCAGAAGGGATACGTGTGAACAATTCTTCCCTCTTTCACCAACAAACCTTTTGACTTCAGATCTTGTAACACCCGTTCGCCAGCTTGCTTGAAATACATGCCAGCATAGGTGCCGCCCTCTTCTGTGAATGTACCATTAGGTCTTATAGGACAAAATATTGGTATACCCAACAACTTTCCAAGTTCGAAGTCTTCTGGTCCATGCGCTGGTGCGACATGTACGCACCCCGTCCCTTCAACCATCGTAACAAAATCTGCGGCTACTATCGTGTGGGCTGGGTTATTGTGCTTTTTGTGTGCAGGAACCTCTTCAGCAAGTGGATGCCAATAACTTTCACCCACAAGTTTTGATCCCTTCATCTTCCGAATAACGCTGTAACTTTCCACACCCATGTCGTTCATCGCCCTTTCCAGCGCCTCTTCACCAATTATCCATATTTCATTTCCAACTTTGCACTCAACATATTCTGCGTTTGGATTTACTGCGACAGCTTCGTTCCCTGGAAGTGTCCAAGGTGTCGTTGTCCATATCACAACATACTCATTTTTGCTTCGTTTAAGGGGAAACTTTACATATACTGATGGATCCTCCACTTCTTCATAACCTTGCGATACTTCATGAGAAGAAAGTGGTGTCTCACATGAAGGACAGTAGTGAACAACCTTAAAGCTTTCAATAAGGTTACCATCCTCATATGCCTTCTTAAGTAAAGTCCAGACGTGCTCCATATAGTCCTCCTTTCTTGTTTCATATGCGTTCTCGTAGTCAAGCCATAACGCAAGTCTTTCGGAAGCTTTTCTCCAATGGTCTATATAAAAATCTACGAGTTTATTGGCCTCTTCGACGAAACGTTCGAGACCAAACATCTCCACGTCCTTTTTAGAGGTAAAGCCCAGCTTTTTCTCAACTTCTAGCTCGGTAGGTAACCCTAAGCAGTCCCAGCCAGCCCTCCTCCAAACGTTCAAACCTTTCATAGTCTGGTATCTGAGTATTATGTCCTTGTACACCCTGCCTCTGGCATGGCCTACGTGCATGAAACCGTTTGCCGTCGGTGGCCCCTCTAAGAAAGAAAATATGGGTGCATTTTTATTGGCCTCGAAAACCTTCTTTTGAATATCTTTTTCGTGCCACCACTTCGCTATCACTTCCTCAACTTTCTTGGGATCGTATCTACCTTGGAAAAGCGACAAGTAAATCACGCTCCACCTTATTGTTGCCCATCCCCTCTGGAAGGGCTATCAAATTTGGCGGTACATTTCACTGCACGGATGGGGGTTAGTTGTACAATATAGCTTTTCTTCTTGATTATGCACATGAAACCGCAATACTTTTACGATAGTTAAATAACATGAATAAAGATTACGGCACATTTGTTAGTCGTGATTTTAAAACATTATGTGTCAGGAGATACCCTTGATTGCGAAGTTTTTTACACGGTACCAATAGGGTAACTTTGCTTACTTAAGAGCCCTGCTACACTTCGGACAAAATATGTCGTCAGGTGAAACTTCGGTACCGCAAAACTTGCATCTGAGTTCACCATATAACTCTCTAAACCTCCGCTTTTCATATCTTCTTCCAATAATAAGCGCAACTTCAAACATTAAAATGAGGGGTATGAATAATATGAAGTTGCCCGCTATTCCACCATCTGGTGTGATAAATGCCACAACTATGTACATGAATATGTAGATATACCCCCTGTATTTCTTAAACGGGGCTGTTCCAACTATGCCAAATCTTATGAGAAGTATGAGCACCGCAGGAAAGGTAAACACTGCACCAGTAGCTAAGGCTGTGAAAAAGACCATCGTATAGAAGGACATGGCAGTAACCGTGGCCTCTATTTTAAACATAACGGCGAATATTAACAAGAACCTCATCAAAGCCGGTAGGACAAAAAAGAATGCAAAAGCAACACCAACGAAGAATAGGGTTATGAATGCTGTCAGGAACGGATAGATAAGCTTCCTTTCGTGAGGATAGAGTGCAGGGTTGACGAAAGCGTATATCTCATAACCAATGACGGGCATGCTGAAAAGGAGCCCAACAAGTATTGAGGACACAATCCAGATCTCAAAGGGCGATGAAAGTTCGCCAGCTATCAGTTTCACACCTTCAGGAAGTACGTAATCGTTAACCAACGTGAGCACTCTTGCTATGATGGGCTCATAAATTTCTAGAAACTGTATGGGATTTGTGATGAGAGCAACAGGATCTGCAGGAAAAACCATCATGAACAATGTTGTGACGACTACTGCTATGAGTATGTGCTTGAGCCTCATGCCTAGTTCTTTGACATGGTCCCAGAAAGGAGCCTCTTTGCCAGACATCAGCTATGCCCCGACTTTTTGCTTACCATTCAGAAAACGTTATTAAGATAAATGTTTAGGGAAGGAAGATTACCGATTCATTAGGCAAAAAATCATCGATAACCCATTTTGCGTAAACTTTCCCCTAAAGCCTCAACAGCTTGACGATTTATGCCATCAACCTTAAAGGACATAACGTCTAAGATGGCATCGTACACCTTAACAGTCTTTTCCACACTAAGGTTTCCCATGTTGGCGACCCTTATGAGCGAGCCTTTCATGTTTCCCATACCGCCAGCGACCACTACGCCATGCTTAATCCTAAGCTCTTCGATAATTTCAGAATCCGTTACATTATTTGGTAACGAAATCGAGATTGTTGTAGGTGACCTGTACTCTTTCTCTGCGAACAGCTTCACGTTAGCTTTCTCGAGAACTTCGTAGATGCTGTTGGCAAAGTCCATGTGCCTCCTCATCCAATTATCTGCCCCATATTCTAAGACAATATTAAGCGCCTCATTCATTCCGTACATTAGGTTGACTGCCGGTGTGAAAGGTGTTTCACGATTTTCCTCGTAAAATTTTTTATATTTGATGAGATCAAAGTAAAAGGGTCTTCTAGAGCTCCTGATTTTATTCCAAGCATCTTCGCTTACGGTTATTATCGAGAGACCAGGTGGGCCTGCGTAACACTTATGACTACCGATAACACAAATATCTATACCCCAACTATCAATTTTGAGGGGCAACCCTCCAGCAGCAGAGACCGCATCTACTGCGACGAGAACGTTACGCTCTTTACATGCCTTGAGAATTTCGTGAAAATCTCTACTTGCTACACCAGTAGACGTTTCATTGTATACTAGCAATGCAACGTCGTATGTTCCTTCGTCGAGTGCTCCCTTAATGATTTCAGGAGTTGGAGCAGTTTGTGGTTTGATGTTTAAATAAGTAATCTCGGCACCGTAGAACTTCGCAGCTTCGGCAAACCTTTCGGAGAAAACACCGAACACCGGCGATAGCACTTTATCGCCTTTGTTTATTATATTCGACACAGCGCACTCTATGCCACCCGTAGCGGAGCATGCGAGAACGAATACGCTACCATCGGTTTTGAGTAACTTTCTAAATTTCTCAACTAGGGAAGTGTAGAGCTCCCGAAGCTCAGGTCCTCTATGACTGACTACTTGCTTGCACATCGCATCGAGGACACGCTTGTGAAGTTCCGTAGGACCCGGTGTTGCCAGCAACATTAAAAATTGCAAAAATCTCGGGTATTTTAAATCTTTTACACAAATTGCCTCATATTATGCGTGTACATATTTGTACATGTAAACATTCTAATGGTTCAAGTAAAGATTCTATAAGTTTTGAACGGTATATTTTCCGATTGTCGTAGTTCGCTAGAATTTTCTTAACGTATATTGAATACATAATTTTGTCCATTGCTACGAATGTATTCATTTTTGCACATAACGTTTATTAAAGCTCAAAATTTGAAAAAGACACCATGCAGCGTAAAGTAGCCCTAAACGATAGTGAAATACCAAAGGAATGGTATAATATACTACCGGACCTACCGAAACCTCTTCCTCCACCAATAGATCCTGAGACGAGAGCTCCGGTCTCGCCGGCAAAACTTGAGAGAGTCTTTGCTAAGGAGTTACTCAGGCAAGAGATGAGCATGGAGAGGTGGATTCCAATACCTGAGGAGATAAGGGAAGTCTACGCTCTGTGGAGACCAACGCCGCTGTATAGGGCGATAGGACTCGAGAGGTATCTGAAGACGCCAGCTAAGATTTATTACAAGTTTGAGGGCGTGAGTCCACCCGGCTCCCATAAACCGAACACTGCTGTTGCACAAGCCTACTACAATATGAAAGAGGGGCAAGAGAGGCTAACCACAGAGACCGGTGCTGGTCAGTGGGGTTCTGCGCTTGCCTTCGGTTGCATGTTATTCAACCTAAAGTGCACGATTTACATGGTAAGAGCGAGCTATGATCAAAAACCTTATAGAAAGATAATGATGCAGATTTGGGGCGCAGAGGTACTACCAAGTCCCAGCGATAGGACAAACTTTGGAAGAAGCATATTAAAGAACGACCCACAGAATCCAGGAAGCTTAGGTATAGCGATAAGCGAAGCCATCGAGGATGCTTTGACACATGAAGGCACGAAGTACACGCTGGGTAGCGTACTCAACCACGTTCTAATGCATCAGACGGTCCAAGGCCTCGAGGCGAAGAAGCAGCTAGAGGTTTTGGACGAATATCCTGACGTGGTGGCCGGTTGCGTTGGAGGTGGGAGTAGCTTCTCGGGCCTCTTTTGGCCATTCTACTATGACAAAGTAACGAAGAAGGCTGAGAAGGACATAGAGTTTGTCGCAACCGAACCTACGGCCTGTCCCACCCTAACTAAAGGCATATACACTTATGATCATGGCGACACGGCAAGGTTAACGCCGCTTTTAGCCATGTACACAGTAGGTTCGGACTTCATCCCACCACCTATACACGCCGGAGGGCTAAGATATCATGGTGATGCGCCGACACTTTGTCTACTCGCGAAGGAAGGTTACATTAAGGCTGTAGCCTACGACCAAGTATCCGTCTTCGAAGCTGCAACGATATTCGCTAGGACAGAGGGAATCGTACCCGCACCTGAACCGTCTCACACGATAAGGTATGTGATAGATGAGGCTTTGAGGTGCAAGAGGACTGGTGAGAAGAAGACGATACTCTTTAACCTCTGTGGTCACGGACACTTCGATATGCATGCCTACGATGAGTTCTTTGCAGGGAAACTGCCTAAATGGGAATATCCCGAGAGCGCCATAAGGGACTCTATAGAAAAGTTAAAGAAGCTCTATCCATGGATTAAAGAGTTACCGTACTTGGGATGATCGGTCAGATGAGTGACCCTCCGAAAGTCTTAGTCTGCGATAAGGTCCATAAAGCTGGAATAAAAATGCTGCAGAACGCAGGTTTTGAGGTTACCTTAGCCGAGGGGATCTCCCACGAAGAGTTATTGAATGTTATCTCAGAATACGACGTAATTATGGTCAGGAGCAGAACAAAAGTAAGCAGGGACGTCATAAAGGCGGCAAATAAGCTAAAGGTAATCGCAAGGGTTGGGGCTGGTACGGATAACATAGATGTCGATACAGCTCATGAAATGGGAATAAAGGTAATCTGCGCCGGTGATGCCGTTGCGAATGCAACAGCCGAACTAACCGTGGGTCTCATGTTGGCCCTCTCACGGAACATATGCTTGCTAAATGAGGAAATGAAAAAGGGTGTTTGGCCCAAAGGAAAATGCGAAGGTGTGGAACTAAGGGGCAAGACCGTAGGTATAATCGGTGTGGGGAGGGTAGGTAGGAGGGTCGCGGAGTTAACGAAGGCATTTGGTATGGAAGTGCTATTGAATGATATAATTCCAATACCTGAAGACTTTCTGAAGAAAGTGTCGGGAAGGGTTCTTCCACTCGTAGATCTTTTGAAAGAATCGGACTACATAACGCTCCATGTTTCCTTGACACCTTCGACTAGGAAGTTGTTGAATAAGGACAATATGCGCTTCATAAAACAAGGAGCGTTCTTAGTTAACACGTCGAGGGGCGCGGTAATAGATGAAGACGCTCTTTATGAAGCCTTGGTAACCGGACGGCTTAGGGGTGCTGCTTTAGATGTATACAGTGTGGAACCTCCTGTTAACAAGAAGTTACTTGAACTTCCAAACGTTATATGCACACCGCATATAGGCGCCCAGACCTTAGAGGCTCAAGAGAGGGCCTCCGTCGAGGTCGCGTCAAAAATAATTGAGCTTTTTTCGTATGCAACCATCCGATAACTCAAACCAGCTAATTTTTATTACGTCCTTTAAGGAAATATAATACTTGACCTTGAGAAGAGATTATACAAAAAACCCTCTGTGGAAGACCCTCGTGGATACCGTTAAGAACATGAGCCTCTACCCTATCCACAAGTCTTATGTTAGAGACAAAATAATCATGAATGAACCATCCATAAGCGCAGAGGAGCTAAGTGTAAGATTAAGTATACCGTTGGGTGAGGCAATTGTTATCTTGGATGAGTTAAGGATGTACGCAGTAGATTTTGAGGAAGAGCTCAAGACTCCTTTGCCGGCTGAGCGAAAGTATAACCGTGTATGTTTAGGAGGCACCTTCGATGTAATCCATTATGGACACCTTGCTTTACTCTTGACGGCTTTCAGGAATGGTAAGAAAGTGACGATAGGCGTTACTAGCGATGAATTTGCTAAGAAATTGGGAAAGACTCACGATGTAAAGCCTTACAATGAGCGTATAAGCAATTTGAAGAAGATTTTAGAGAAATATGGATGGATCGATGATGCAACAATAGTCAAGCTCGACGACCCTTACGGCCCTGCGGTAACCGACGCTATTATGGAGGCGATCGTGGTCAGCCCATTCACCGCATTCAGAGCCCTAGAAATAAACACCATCAGGGCCGAGAGTTTGATGAAACCTTTAGACGTGATAGAATGCCCGTTAATCCTCGCGGAGGATGGAAAACCAATATCGTCCTCGAGAATAATTAAGGGTGAAGTAACACCCGAAGGGAGGCTTGTCCGCTCCTAGCCTCCCTTGAAGGACCTTGGTATGGGTGTAGTGTACATAACATACCCTACCCATCCTACGACAAAGAAGAAGAATAAAACAATGATTAGTATTGGGATTTTCACGGCGAGTTCAGGGTCAAGACCGTTTATGAAGCCGAAGAACCACGTTATGTAGAACGTAGCCAAGATGACGGAGACCAGCATCAGAAAAAAGCCGAAAGCCTTACCCAATCTCATAGGATTTCAAGCCGAATAACATGCTGTACTTAAAATTAAATGTATCTTCTAAACAATTAGCTACCTTCTCAACTTTCTCAGGAGTGCTATATCTAACGTCTTGTACATCCTGTACACGTGGACACTAAGCAGGAGGGCTAGCGCTATGACTGCCGCTCCCACGGCCATAGAGATAAGGACAACACTCTGGGCAAACGGGTCTATCACACCTCCAGGAAAGTTTGTAGATAGTGCTATGAAGTTTAGGTGAGCAGCGTTTATCATTATCTCAATACCTATTATCATCTTTATGATGCTCCTCTTCGTCGCTAAGACATAGATGCCAATTACGAAAAGTAGAACGGCAGCAAGAATATAATATAGAATGAAAAGTGACATTTTCACTCCCTCCTAAGTAGGACCACGAGGGCCATAACAAAGGCCAATAAAGCTATAGCTAGTGCGACCATTGCTGGGAATAAATCCTCCCATATGTAAACGCTTATAGCTTTACCAGATTCTAAAGCGCTGGGTGCTATAAGCCTGCTTGCTGCATCATTCCATCGCTCATATACAGGTGGATTAGTTGCAAAACTGTATAGAATAACAATTGCTAGCACGAGAGTTGATATTGAGCCTAGAAGTTCTATATGCTTCATTTTTCTTTACCTACCGTCAGAGAAACTACGACTAACATAAGAGCTATCAAACCACCAGCATAAACTAGTAGTTGCACTATGCCAGCGTAGTACGCCCCCATTAGTATGAACAGAATTCCTATGGTGGCTGTCATACCAAAAAGTCCAAATATTGACCTATACAGGCTATTTGCCTCAACGGCCAGAATTGAGAACGCTACAGAGAGCGAGAGTAATAACAACAAAGTGACCTCGTACATCATGTGACCACCTCCAAACCCCACGAATACATGGGTAATAAAGGTTATTCCACTCAAGTTATGCTAAAACTTATCTTTGGGACGTATTGTTTTAGGGTGGGTTGTCTGAAGTCAGCGCTAAACAAAGGAAGGTAATACGTTTCATTGTGTTGACCTTTGTCCTGACTTATAGTCTAAACTTAGGCATGGCCTTAGCGTTCAACTTCAAGTTACCGGCTGAAGCTAGGACGTCCATGATGACTATGATGCTCGTGCCGGCCTTTTCGGCAATTGTCCTTAAGATGTTCTTTGAAAAGGACAGCGAGATATACTTCAGGACTTTTCGGGAAAAAACTAGGCTATTCTTCTACTTCTTTCTTCTTTACTTTGCCGTCTTTCTAACACTCTCTGTAGCCTCTTGGAGTTCGCCCCAATACGTTGAGTTAGCAGACACGTTAACGTTCGCCATGACAAGCTTAGGTCTACTGTTTTTAGTGGCCCTTAGGTTCATGCTGGGTGGCGATGCTTTCCGTAGGGCAGGGTTATCTTTCGGAAGCCCCAAGTATTATCTTATATTCGGCTCGCTTCTGGTGGCACTTTACGGTGGCATGGCATGGCTAAACTGCAACCTGGGCTTAGGCACATCTATCAGGTTAGAGGAGTTGTTTGTTACTTCAGATATTGAAGCACCTGGATTAATGGGTGCCCTTATTTTAATGGGAATCCAGCTGATAATCATATCGCCCTTCCTCACGTTACTTGTAACGTTTGGTGAGGAGTATGGCTGGAGAAGTTACCTCCAAACGGAGTTGACGGGCATCGTAGGTAAGATAAAGGCCACCCTCCTCGTCGGTCTGGTATGGGGCGTATGGCATGCACCCGTTATAGCTATGGGTCACAACTATCCAGGTTATCCTATGCAAGGTGTGTTCTTGATGATCGCATATACCGTTGCCTTATCGGTGATCTTCGGTCTAGCTTTCCTCAAATCAGGTAGCGTCTGGCTCGTCTCTTATATGCATGGTGTGAACAATCAGTCTGCCTCGTTCTTTTACGCCTTCTGTTGCATGCCTTCGGACCCAGTATTCTCCTTCGGCATAGGTTTGTATGGCATAGCAATATTCGCTGCGGTAGCCGTGCTATTGTTAAAGAGTAAAGCATGGAAGTAGCCCTTACCCAAAAATAAGTCATCGTTGAACTTTCAGCAAGGAACACGAACTTACAGTACTAGCATTCTATAGAGCGAATATCTCAACCAAATCCCTGTCTTGTAACACGTGGTCGGCACCTACTTTTTGGCCCTGTACTTTGACTGAGTTGCCCCAAACCTTTGCGTACTTAAAGCCTTTTGCGAGCTCCTTATGGATAAGACATGCGAGTTGACCAACTGTTGTACCACTTGGCACGACTATTGGTTTCCTTGCGATAATGCCGTCCTTTTGTGTGTAAACCCTTATGAGCTCTAAGGTTTTGAATATTAACTGCCTCAATTCCTCTAACCCTTTCCCTTCTTTTGCTGAGAACCTTACTAGTGGAATTCCGAGCTGTGCGACCATTTCCTCGATTTCACTTGAGTGTTCTGAGTTAAGGTCAAATTTGTTAAGTATTACTAGACCCTTCTTATAAACAAATTCGTATACGACCTGTTCTTCAATATCCTCTATCGTGGCATCGCCGATTATCTTGACCACAGCATTTCTTATACCAACGCTCTCAAGTAACTTCTTGACATCATCTACGCTACCCTGAAACTTACCAAATGTAACGAGCCTTATACCGCCGCTGTCTTTCTTCTCGAGGATGACTCTCGCCCGTTCCTTTTTCAACACCACACCGACATCCTCCAACATCTCAACAATCTTTCTGAGCTGCTCAAGAGGTTTATTTGTGGCATCCAGAACGACCGCTATAAGATCGGCATTTCTCGCTATACCAAGGCTCTTGTACGCTATGCTGGTCTCTTCCAGCATTTCTGTCAAAATTGCTGGAAGTTCCACCACCTGTATCTCGACATCTTCGTATAACATCATGCCCGGTATGGGTCTCTTTGTTGTCATTGGATATTCAGCTATCTCGGGGTTTGCATTCGTAAGCAACGCAAGTAATGAAGACTTGCCACTGTTTGTAGCACCCAGTAAGACAACTTGGGCTGCCCCCTCTTTTTCAATACTGAACTCATCCCTTCTTCCACCTTTTGCCGGCTTGTGCTCGAGCTCACGCCTGAGTTGGGCAAGCCTCTTCTTCAGTTGCCTAAGCATCTTTTCTGTATGCTTATGATGGGGTATGTAAGATATTGCCTCCTCCAGTGCCTTAATTTTTTCTTCGTACGTCCTAGCCTCCCTGTACTTAGCCAGCTTGGCCTTTGCCTCTGCTGGCAGGTTCGTTGGCATGGTCAGCCCATTTTTAACATTATATGTGGACTATCTTATTTGCATTCTTTTTATCTAAATAAGGGGCATTTTTTACTTTAACCTTCTTGCAAAAAATACTGCGATTGCTCCAACAAAGCATATAGGGGCTAGCGTTGCGAAGGCGATGTACCAGCCCATCGGAATTATAATACCAAGCACTAATGGGCCTATGAGGTATCCGATGTTACTCATGAAATTAAGGATTCCTAGTCCAACGCTAGCTAATTTAGGTCCCAACAATGCGCCCGAGCTGGCAAGGGTAGGTGCTGGTACGAATCCCCATATTGTACCAAGGACGATTGCGTATGCTGTCAAGATCCAAAAATTGCTTGTAGAAAATATGTAAAGTGGAAATGCGATGCCTGAAAGGATGCAGGACGTAACGATAAGTTTCTTCATAGATTTTATCTTGTCAACAACCGCTCCTGCTATTGGACCAATAGGTATACACATAACCATCGGAATTGTTGAGACTACCGACGCTAATCTCAAAGGATAACCAATTTCAGTAAGGTGTGTGGGCAGCCATGTTGAGAAGCCTATTGCTGCAAAGTTAAAGCAAAGCCATCCAAAGGCCACTAACCATATATCAGCGTGCCTATAAGCAGCCACCCCGCTTGCTTTCTTTTCTTCTTTGTAAGTTATAATGGTTGGAGGTATTTTAACTAATGCCACGAAGAGCACGCATGCTACTATCGAGAGCAGGGTGGTAAACCACCACATATTTTGCCATGATGTTGTTGCGAGTGCGGGTGCCACCGCATAAGATAGGAGCATTCCTATTGGGACACATGGTGCGAAGATTCCCAAAGCCTTCCCTAACTCATTCGGAGGAAACCACATAGTTATCAGCGCTGGTGCGAATATTAGTGCAGAACCGAACGCAAACCCTTCGAGAAACCGTGATGCAAGTAAGGTTGTATAGTTCGGGGCGAAGCTCCCGATTATCGAGCCTATTGTGAGGCATATAAGCATAAGACTTCCTACCTTTTTAGGACCAAAACGTTCAGTTAACGACCCTGTGGGGAGTGATATGATAACTGCAGAGATAGAGAAAGAGGACATAAGGAGGCTGGCCATCGCATAATCCAGCCCGAAGGTCTCGATCAAAATAGGCATTATTGGCGGAGGTTTAAAGTAATTTATGGCAGCAACCACGCTTACGAACACTACTACGAGGAGTACAATCCAGCGGTATTTTGTTACCACACCCGTTCCCTTTATTTTTACGCTCATTTTTGCTTTCGAGTTAGTAAGTCCACTTTTAAAGATTTATCAAGGCTTTTAGGACCTTAGGTGGGAAGAAAGCCGTTGAGCGTGAAGACGTTACTTATAGAATCAGCAAAAATTCTAGAGGAAGCTGGATTGCCGGACCCAAAGCTCGAGATACCCAAATCCCCGGAGCACGGTGAGGTCTCATGCACCTCTGCCTTCGAGCTTGCCAAAAAGTTGAACAAGAGTCCGATGGATGTCGCTCTAGACGTTGCATCGAACGTCAAGGAGATTATTGAAAGAAAGAGAGGTTTGATAAAGTCCGTAGAGGTTGTTAAGCCAGGGTTCATCAATTTCTACGTTGACTGGCCCTCATATGCTGTCAAGATAATTGAAGACGTCCTAAGCTCCGCCGAGGCATACGGTTCATCCGACATGGGAAAGGGACGGCGCATACTCATAGAACACACGAGCGTGAACCCGAACAAGGCGCTACATGTGGGACATGCAAGGAACGTATGTCTAGGTAGTGCGCTGGCCAGATTGTACAAGTTTGCGGGCTTCGACGTCTTGGTGGCTAACTACATTGATGACAGCGGAAGTCAGATGGCCGACATCATACTGGGCATTAAATATCTAGGGTATCCGATGGAGCCGCCAGAAGGTATGAGGTTCGATGAATACTGCGGTGACAAAGTGTACGTTGAGGTCAATAGGTTGCTAGAACAGAAGCCTGAGCTGTCCGAGAAGAAGCGTCTGTTGATTAAGGAGATAGAGGATAGGTTAAGTGATAGTTTTGCACTTAGCAGAGAGATAGCACTCAGGGTCTTGAAGGAACAACTAAAGACCTGTTGGAGGTTAGGTGCTTCATACGACATTCTAAATAGAGAAAGTGATGTTGTCGCTTTTGGATTGTGGGAAGAGGTCTTTTCAAAACTCAAGAAAAAGAATGCTTGCTACCTCGCGACCTCTGGACCTAAGGCAGGTTGCTGGATGCTAGACCTTTCAGGTCATAAAACGCTTAGCAAAGAGGGCGATGAGGTGCTAGTAAAAAGTGATGGAACTACGACGTATGTGGCGAGGGACATAGCATATGCTGCATGGAAACTAGGAATAGTTGAAAGAGACTTCAAATACAAACTATTCGGTAAGAATAAAGATCAAAGCGACATACTCATAACCGACATAAATGGTGACGTCGATTTTAAAGTTAAGGACGTTGATATGACGATAGCTGTTGTAGACGTAAGACAGAGAAGACCACAAGAAATTGTGAAGTATGCGCTTGGCCTAATCGGTGCAGACCCTTCGAAATATGTGCACTTCGCTTACGAGGTTGTTTCTCTAAGTGCAAAAGAGGCAGAGAGAATGGGCTTAAATGTTAACGGTGCCGAGTTCGTTCATATGAAAGGCAGAGAAGGCATATACGTAAAGGTCGACTCAGTCATAGACTCCATAAAGAATAAGATAATATTCGAAACAGCTCAAAGACATCCGGACTGGTCCCCCCAAAAGGTCGAGAGTGTTGCGGAGAATGTGGCCATTGGGGCACTCGTATACGCTCTAGTAAAAGGTGATGCGGATAAGATAATAGTCTTTGACAGAGAAGAAGCTCTAAAGATTGAGGGAGATACTGGACCCTACTTACAATACTCTTATGCAAGGGCTTGCAGGATACTCGAAAAGTCGCCGATAAAACAGGGTGAAGTTAAGCGGAGGGAAACCTTAGAAAAGCAAGAGATAACCCTCCTCAGGGAGATATCGCTCTTTCCCCTTGTGATTGAGGAATCCGTAAAGCTTATGTTGCTAAAAAAGCTTGCCAACTACGCCTATAACTTGGCATCGACTTTCAACAACTTTTACGAATCCTGTCCCGTGTTGACGGATAATGAGGAGATTATGAAATTTAGACTGGCCCTTACTAGGGCTTATCTGATAACCATGGGCAACTGCCTAAGGATCCTTGGGATACCTATAGTCGAAGAAATGTAAGCCTAAATAAAGGCACTTTTCTCAATGAAAAGGTATTTAGCTAACAGCTAATAAAAGGTCGGAAGAGACCGATAAGGCATGAGCGGCGGAAATATGGTCGTTAGGCTGTTGGAGTCAAACGATAAGTCAATGAAGATCGAGTTTGAGGGCGTGCCCCTAGCGGTAGCTAACGCTATAAGGAGACTCATAATATCTGAGGTACCCACAATGGCGGTCGAGGAGGTGCTTGTCATAGAAAACAGTTCTGGGATGACAAACGAAGTGCTTGCCCATAGGATATCTTTGATCCCCTTTGTCTCAGACATCGACCGGTATGTGCCGCCAGAGGAGTGTACATGCGGTAGCAAGCTAGGTTGTGAAAAATGTGTCGTTAGATACGTCCTAAAAGCAGAGGCGGGCGACCAGCCCATAACAGTATACTCCAGAGATATGGTACCAGAAGATCCGAACACAACAGTAATTCCCGTCAGCGGGAACATACCAATCGTTAAACTAGCGCCTGGTGAGAAGATAGAGCTTGAACTCTACGTGAGAGTTGGAAAAGGGAAGAAACATGCCAAATGGCAACCAGGTATAGCTACTTTATATGAATCTCAAGAAAGTGCCGATAGAAGAATACTTTTCGTGGAATCTTTTGGATTCTTGGAACCGAAGAGAATGGTGCTTGAGGCTGTCAAGATTCTTAACAAGAAAGTAAACAACTTAATGCGCGTGATTAGGGAGTGTGAACAGCATGCTTAGCCTACAAATATATCGCACTCTCAAAAAGTTAGCAAAGGAATCTAGGTTTTGGAGAGCAATACTCAAAGAGGCTAATAGGCCCAGAAGGGTAGTAAATGTATATAAGCTGAACAGATATACAAAAAGCGGCGAGATCGTCTTCGTACCAGGTAAGTTGTTGGGCTTCGGGAATATAGATCATCCCGTTACAGTATCTGCCTTCGCCTTCTCTAAGTCTGCATATGAGAAGGTTATAAGAGCAGGTGGTAATGTTCTCTCTATGGAAGATTTTATGAAACTTTACCCAAAAGGAAGGGGTGTGAAGATAATTGGCTAGCGTTCAAAGTTATGCACAAGAAGAAGAAATAATTGTCGATGCCACGAACCTAAAACTAGGTAGAATGGCATCTTACGTAGCAAAGAACCTTATGCAAGGTAAGAGGGTCACCGTTGTAAATGCTGAGAAAGCCATTGTCACTGGAAATAAGAAAGCCATACTCGAAAGATATCTTATGCTCTTGGGGAGAAGTCAAAAGAGATCAATACATAGGCCTAGCGTATGGTATCCGAGGACGCCGGATAGGTTGGTGTGGTACACCATAGTAAGAATGTTACCAAGGAAGAAGGCAAAGGGCAGGATGGCAATGCATAGGCTCAAGGTGTACATAGGTGTACCTGAAAAGTATAGGAATGCAACGTTGACGTCTTTTGAAGAAGCTAAGCTAACCAGTACTAGGAATAGGAGTGGCAAGCTTATAAGATACATGACGATTGAACAAATATCTAGAGAATTAAAGGGTGGGGGACAAACATGAGCAAAGTGCTTGAACAAATCTTCGTAGGAAAGAGGAAGACGGCGGTCGCAAGACTCAAAGTGAGACATGGAAACGGTGAAGTGTTAATAAATAACATGCCTGTCGAGATGCTTGGGCATGAAATCGCCATCAAAAAAATATTAACCCCACTGTATTTTGATGAGAAATTTTGGAAGACTCACACGTTTGATGTAAATGTTTCAGGTGGCGGAGTTCTTGCTGCTGCTGATGCTATAGCGGTCGCGATAGCAAAAGCTGTTGCAGCTCATAGCTCGAAGGCAAGGGAGGCTATACTGCAGTTCGACCGTGCATTATTGGTCGACGACCCCCGCAGGACTGAGCCCAAAAAGCCGAATAGGAGATCGGCGAGAAGGTTCAAGCAAAAGTCCTATAGGTAAATTATAGGTCGGGTGCGATTTGCCTTGATGTTTCCAATTAGATGTTTCACATGTGGTGCACTCATAGCGGATAAATGGGAGGAATATAAAGCCAGGGTGGAGGCGGGTGAGAATCCTGCTAAGGTTCTTGATGAGTTAGGTATAAAGAGATATTGTTGTAGGAGAATGTTCATATCCGCAGAAGATTATTTCGATGAAATTGTTGAATTTAGGTCGAAGTTTGGTAAGAGGGGGACATAAAGACGTGAACGAACAATCGAAAATCATAGATGCCTGTGCAAGAATAGTGCTCGATAGCAGGGGCGACGAAACAATAGAAATCGAAGTTAGAACTGCCAAAGGTTTGGGAAGGGCCGCAGCCCCTGCTGGCAAGAGTAGGGGCATAAAGGAAGTCGTTCCCTACCCTCCGGGCGGTGTTAAAGAGTCTCTCGAAATCTTCAAAAGAATTATAAGGCAACGCTTAATAGGTCTTGATGCATCTGAACAGGAATTAATAGATTCTATGCTTAAAGAAGTTGACGGTACTGATAGATTCGAAAAGATTGGAGGGAATCTCGCTTATGCTATCTCCCTTGCGACAGCCCTGGCAGCATCGGCGGGTTTAGGAAAGCCGCTTTATGAGTTTTTGAATCCTAATGCCTCAGTTATCCCGTTGCCGCTTGGTAATGTACTAGGTGGAGGTAAGCACGCAGGTAAGGGGGCGCCGGACATACAGGAGATGTTAACAGTACCACTTAACCCTAAGACACCCTTTGATGCAATAATGGCGAACGCTTTAGTCCATAAGGAGTTGGGAAAAATTCTTCAGAAGAAACTGCCGAACTTTCCACTTGGAAAGGGCGATGAGGGAGCATACGCACCAAACATGCGCATCCACGAAGCTCTGGAGAGTGTTGTTGAGGCTGCTAACAGAGTCTCAGAGATGACGGGCATAAAGCTCGGCGTCGGTATAGATGTGGCCGCATCAAGCTTATGGGACGAGAAGAGAAAATGCTATGTTTATGAGAATGAGGGTAAACATATGACGAGAGATGAACATATAAGCTACATAATATCTCTTATACGAGAGTTTAATCTGGTTTATGTTGAAGATCCTGTCGAAGAATACGACTTCGAGGGCTTTAGGGAGGTGCTTAAAGTTGTACCGAATATTTTGGTCTGCGCCGATGACTTAGTGGTGACTAATGCAACGCTTATCAAAAAAGCTGGCGAGATTGGGGCTGTTAATGCTGTAATCATCAAGCCCAACCAAGTTGGAACACTTACCGATACACGGGATGCGTGCAAAGTTGCGCAGGAGCACGGTATGGTAACTGTAGCGTCTCATAGGTCGGGAGAGACGCCTGAAGGACACCTTGCCCATATAGCGGTCGGACTTGGGTGTAAATTAATTAAGTCGGGTGTAGTTGGTGGTGAGAGGGTCGCAAAGGCGAACGAGTTGTTAAGGATTGGAGAAAATTTAGGCAGTAAGCTAAAAATGGCAACGTTAGGAGGTGGGTGAATGGAGTCAACACAATCAGCAGAAGCGGAAATCATAGAGCTGTTCGTGAAGAATGCCATGCATGTCGGCTCAAAGGTTAAAGTGAAACATGCTGAGAAGTTCATATTCAAGCTTAGGCAAGATGGCATATACCTGATAGATATAAAAAAGACTATCGAGAGACTTAACATCGCCGCAAAATTCATTTCATACTTTCCGCCGGAAAAAGTAGCCGTGGTATCTACACACGTTTATGGTATCAGGGCAGTCCAGAGGTTTTGTGAGCTTACTGGTTGCATACCCGTAGTTCAAAAGATCCGTTCAGGGATGTTCACAAACAGGGTATTGAAATACTACATAGAACCTCAGCTGGTGCTGGTTTCTGACCCCCGCTACGATGCTCAAGCTATAAAGGAGGCGGCGATAGCTAGGATACCAGTAATAGCATTTTGCAGCACGGACAATATGCTCAGTAACATAGACCTAGCAGTTCCTATAAACAACAGGGGAAAATCTTCCTTACCCTACGCATTTTGGTACTTGGCGAAACGCGTTCTCATGGAAAGGGGGTTGCTGACGCCAGAGAAGGAAGCGGAGATACTACCTGAAAGTTTCATGCCAACATCGGTTACCTAGGTTTATGTGAAGTTTTAATAGCAGGTAATTCGGTAAATATTCATAGATTAGGAATGGGTATACGTAGACCGGTAGTTGCCGGTAGCTTTTATGCTAGTACCCAAAAGCTTTTGAGGGAACAGATAAAAGAAGCATTTTTACATCCAATTGGGCCGGGAAGGTTGCCAAGGGATGTATGGGGCGACGAAAGAGTACCTGCACTCATATGTCCCCATGCGGGTTATATATATTCTGGACCCGTAGCAGCCCACTCTTATATCTCTCTAGAAGGTAGGAGGAAGCCGAAAGTCGTCGTCATAATAGGACCCAACCATTCCGGTATAGGCTCAGAAGTTTCTGCATATCCAGAGGGTGAATGGCTTACTCCGCTTGGTAGTGTGCCGATTGATTCAGAATTAGCCAAGCTTATCTCGAAGAACTCAGATTTGATAAGCCTTGACGAATACTCGCATGATGAAGAGCACTCACTTGAGGTCCAGCTTCCGTTTCTTCAGTATGTGTTAGGATCGTTCAAACTCGTACCCATAGCGATGTTAAACCAAGATAGAGATGTGGCAGAAGAGGTCGGTAGGGCTATAGCAGAATCGGTTAGCGGACAGGATGTGTTACTTATTGCTTCGTCGGATTTCACCCACTACGAACCGGATTCTGTTGCTAAGAAAAAAGATATGATGGCCATAGACCGTATAACTGCCTTGGATGTTGAAGGGTTTTACGATGTGATATTTAAGCACAGGATTACTGCATGTGGTTATGGACCGATTGCTGCCCTAATGACGGCCTCGAAGATTTTGGGTGCCAAAAATGCCAATTTATTAAAGTATGCAACAAGTGGAGATGTTACCGGCGACAGGTCAGCAGTCGTAGGTTATGCTTCCATACTCATTGAGTTAGAAAGTCAGTAAGTTGTTTTGTATGGTTATTGATATAAATAGGCGCCTATTCTATAAAACCCATGAAAGCGAGCTTAAAGAGCATCGTTGAAGACATGCTCACAAAGATTAAGGACAAGCATGTTATAGGTCTAATAACCTACCGTCATTATGCTGAAGAACTTGCCCTTTATGAAAAGTTCGGTAGATGCGGCTTTGCTATAAGTGTCGTTATGGCGAACGGTGGTAGAATCGCATACCACATGCTGGTAGAGGTTGAAAAAGATTTTAAACGTAAAGTGGCAGGTGGAACTGTCAAATATATGCTGTTAAAGGAGGAAGACGGTAAGAGGACTCTTAGTGTCGTAAGGGCTAGGTATAGAAGTCGAGGGGAGCTCTTTAGGAGTGTGGAGAAAGTCAGAAGATCCTTTTACAGACGAGTACTTCAAGGTCAAGCATAATGCCTTAAAATTTCTAAAAGGTTTAATGCGTTACGAAACTCGGAAAATGGTAGGGATAGGCTTAAAACAGAAATAAGTGAATGTTCAACCTAAAAAAGTAGTAGATTAGGTGGATACAGGCCCTTGAAAGCTGTTGCTGTAGCGCCCGGTAAAGTTATCCTATACGGTGAACATTTTGTAGTCTACAACGTACCTGCAATAGTCATGGCTATAGATAGGGTGGTTAAAGTATCCGTCTCTCCAAGAGAGGATGGATTATTAAGAATATGCTCGGACTTAGGTTTTGCCTGCGAATATGATGACGGTGATGCCAAACCACTCATGGGGGGTAAAAAAGCTGTAGCATTTCTTGAACCTGTAAGAATAGCGGCTAGAACTGTCTTGGAGCACTTTAACGAAAAGAAGGGATTAATTATAGATATACATTCCACGATTCCATCGTCCGTTGGTCTAGGTTCTTCGGGGGCCGTATCCGTAGCTACCGTAGCGGCTGTCAGTAAAGTTTTAGGTCATGAAATCAGTAAAGAACAAATATGGAGGCTTTCGTTACAGGCCGAAAGATACGTCCACGTAACGCCCTCTGGTATAGACCCCCTCGTTTCGACTTATGGGGGTCTTTTATTTTGGAGAATACAGGATGGCACTAAACCGAAGAAAATAAACTGTGACATCGAGATCGTCGTGGGTAATACAGGAATACAGCGCTCAACTGGTAGGTTCGTATCCATGGTAGGCAAGAAGAAAACCAAGAAGGTTGAAGGAATAAGTCAGCTTATGGGGGTCATGAGCTGGATATCGAATCTAGCTTTGAAGGCCTTCAAGGAAATGGACATCGTTACCTTAGGGGCTTTAATGAATATGAACCACGAGCTACTTAGGATCATCGGTGTTTCTAACGAGTCCTTAGACAGGTTAGTAGAAGCTACGAGAAAGGCTGGTGCTTTGGGGAGCAAGCTAACGGGTGGCGGAGGTGGCGGTTGCATGATAAGCCTCACGACCTTGAGTAAAAGGGCGGCTGTATGCAAAGCCATAGAAGAGAATGGTGGTCAGCCGATGATTGTTAGGAAGAATAACGCCGGCGTAAAAGTGTGGATCATAAAAAATTAATACAAATTATGAACATCCCTGTCTAAAACATAGTTTCACGAAAAACCTTTACCCAAATGTTTTCTACAAATAATACCGGTACGAAATTCGTTATAAAACATCTTTTAACGTTAGCGTAAGAAATTTATCTATCGTTTTCTAAAAAATATGTCATGAAATCGTCCAGAATACCTCGATTTTATCAACTTTCTCCGGAGGAGAGGCTGAAGTACGTGGCGGAGTTCGCTGATCTTACGTCTGAAGAGGTCGAACTTCTGAAGAAGCATGGTGGGCTAGATTTATCTGTAGCAAACAGGATGATAGAGAACGTCATAGGAACTTTCGGGCTACCGTTGGGCATAGCAACGAACTTCTTGATAAATGGGAAGGATTACTTGATACCGATGGTGATCGAAGAACCTTCGGTCGTCGCAGCTGCTTCTAACGCAGCGAGAATGATGAGAGAAGGTGGTGGAATACTATCCATGAGCACGGAGCCTGTGATGATAGGTCAGGTACAAGTCGTCGGAATTAAAGACATCGAAGGTGCGAGGTTTGATGTGCTGAAGGTTAAGGATGAGATACTCAAGATAGCTAACGAGAAAGACCCTGTATTAGTAAGTCTAGGGGGCGGTGCTAAGGATTTAGAAGTTAGGGTGGTCAATTCTCCAGAAGGACCGATGCTTATCGTTCATCTTCTGGTAGATGTAAGGGATGCAATGGGCGCGAATGCTGTCAACACGATGGCCGAGGCGGTAGCTCCTTACATCTCACAGATAACTGGCGGGAAAGTCTACCTAAGAATAATATCCAACTTAGCGGATAGGAGACTCGTAAGGGCGAAAGCCGTCGTACCTAAGGATGCAGTCGGAGGAGAAGAAGTAGCGAAAGGTATAGTTTATGCGTGGGCTTTTGCGGCCGCCGATCCGTATAGGGCTGCGACACATAATAAGGGAATAATGAATGGTGTGGACGCAGTAGTTATAGCCACAGGAAACGATTGGAGGGCAGTAGAGGCGGGAGCTCATGCCTACGCTGCAAGGAACGGAAGATATGAACCACTATCAAGGTGGGAGCTTAATGAATATGGCGACCTCGTCGGTACCTTAGAAATGCCCCTAGCTCTAGGTATAGTTGGCGGTGCCACAAAAACCAACCCCTTAGCGAGGATATGTCTTAAGATACTCCGTGTCAAGACGGCGTCCGAGTTGGCCGAAGTCGTTGGGGCCGTAGGCCTCGCTCAGAACCTTGCAGCGTTAAGGGCATTGGCGGCAGAGGGTATCCAGAGGGGTCACATGTCTTTACATGCTAAGAATATTGCCGTCATGGCTGGTGCTGTTGGTGACGAGGTGGATAGGGTAGCAGAGTTGATGGTGAAGGATGGGGTTATAAGGCTGGACAAGGCAATCGAGATACTACAAAAATTGAGAGGAAAGTCTACGTAGGTAGGTGTGGTATTGATGACAATATTCAAAGATAAAAAGACGGCGATAGTGGGTTATGGCTCCTACATACCAAGATACAGGATTAAGATAGAGAGCATAGCGCATGCATGGGGCGAGTCATTAGATATGCTAAAGGGACTAAGGGTCCAAGAGATTTCTGTGAAAGGGCCAGATGAAGACCAAGTTACTATAGCCGTGGAGGCTGCTAGGAATGCCTTGAGGAGAGCACCCGAAGTGAGCCCAAAGGATATAGGAGCGATATACTCAGGCTCAGAGTCTAAACCTTATGCTGTTAAACCGACCTCGACAATAGTCGCAGCCGCGATAGGAGCGCCGATGTCTGTGAGACTAGCTGATTATGAGTTTGCATGCAAAGGTGGTACTGAAGCTATTATAAGCTGTATAGCCCAGGCGAGGTCGGGCATGATTAAGTATGGGCTTGCAATCGCTGCTGACTGCTCCCAATCCCTTCCCGGTGATGTGTTGGAGTACACCGCCTCAGCGGGTGGCTCCGCGTTTATTATAGGTCATGACTCAGGTGACCCAATAGCCTATTTTGAAGGGCAGTATTCAGTAGGTACTGATACACCAGATTTTTGGAGGAGAGACCTTATTAAGTATCCAAGACACGGCGGAAGGTTTACGGGAGAGCCCGCGTACTTTAGACATGTAATTGCGGCCGCTACCGGTTTAATGAAGGAACTTGACATGAAACCAGAAGATTTCGATTACATAGTTCCGCATCAGCCTAACGGTTCATTCCCGGTTGAGGTCGCTAAAAGATTAGGTTTCAGCGAGAGTAAGGTATTGCCAGGTTTATTGTCACCCATCGTGGGGAACTTCTACTCTGGCTCCTCGCCTACAGGGCTTTGCAAAGTACTCGACCAAGCTAAGCCTGGCCAGAGAATACTCTTAGTATCATTCGGCTCCGGTGCTGGCTCTGATGCCTTCAGCATAGTCGTGACAGAGGGGATAGAAAGGAAGAGAGACTTGGCACCCAAAGTTGAGGATTATATCAATAGAAAGAAGTACATTGATTATAGCCTTTACGTAAGATTCTGGGGTAAGATAGCGCTGTGAGGTGAGATGTTTTGCGCGAGGTAGCGGTTGTAGGGGTTGGGATGACGAAGTTCGGCGAGAGATGGGATAAACAACTCAGAGACCTTTTTGTTGAAGCAGCAAATGAGGCACTCAAAGATGCAAACATGGAAAGGAATGAAATTCAAGCACTTTATGTAGGCAATTTCTCTGCTGGTAGCTTTGTAGGGCAGGAACATGTAGGACCCCTTTTAGCAGATTATCTCTCATTGAAGTATAAGCCTGCCTTCAGGGTCGAGAGTGCATGTGCATCGTCCGGTATGGCGTTTAACCTAGCTTACATGGCTGTCGCATCAGGTATGTATGACATAGTGATGGTTGGTGGTGTAGAAAAGATGACGGACATATCAGCACCCGAAGCAACAAGTGTGTATGCAAAGGCAATGGACGCGGAGTGGGAGTCATTTTTTGGACTTACTCTCCCAGCAGCGTTTGCTCTGATTGCTAGGAGACACTTCGTTCAATACGGAACAAAGCCAGAACAGCTTGCGATGGTTTCCGTCAAAAACCACAGGAATGCGGCAAAGAACCCGTTAGCACAATTCCAATTTGAAGTCACAGTGGAACGTGTGCTTGCATCTCCCATAGTTGCTGATCCGTTACATGTATTAGATTGCTCACCTATAACAGATGGAGCAGCCGTAGCCATACTATGTTCTGCAGAACTTGCAAAGAAGTATACGGATACCCCTGTATATGTGCTTGGATTTGGTATAGCATCAGATACAATCGCTTTACATGATAGGTCTGACATAACCACGCTGGGCGCTGTCGTTGAAGCATCAAGGCAGGCGTACAAGATGGCTGGAATAGAACCCAAGAACATCGACGTCGCCGAGTTGCACGACAGCTTTACGATCACAGAGATAATATCATACGAGGATTTGGGCTTCTGCGAAAAGGGGAAAGGAGGGCTGATGATACAGGAAGGTGAGACAGAAATCGGCGGCAGAATATCCGTTAACCCAAGCGGCGGTCTAAAGGCTAGAGGTAATCCTATAGGCGCAACTGGTGTTGCACAAGTTGTCGAGATAGTACAGCAATTAAGGGGCACAGCTGGAAAGAGACAGGTCCCCGGTGCTGAGATAGGCATGACACAAAACATTGGAGGTACCGGAAGCACGTGTGCAATTCATATATTCGGAAGACAGAGGAGGTGAATTAAAAATGATGCCAAAGTCACCAAGAATATGGCAGTTAGCTGAGAGAAGATATAGACTACTGGGATCAAAGTGCACGTTATGTGGAAAGACCAGTATAGGTCCAAGAAGTGTCTGCCCCGCTTGCGGCTCTGAAAAAGTTGAGACGATCCAACTACCTTCAACTGGCACCGTATACTCCTACACAGTCGTTCATTCATTACCGGCTGAGAAGGATGGTTACGGGCCATACATAATGGCCATTGTGGAGTTAGAAGATGGAATCAAACTCACCGCAGAAATAGTGGACTGCGATCCAGAAGACGTTAAAATAGGTATGCCTGTGGAGTTAGCGTTTAGATTAATAGGACAAGAATCCGAGCACGGCATCATATATTACGGCTACAAATTCAGACCAATTATGTCACGAACATAAGTGAAGCAGGTCTAACAGGCAAAACCAATTAACACCTTTTTTATAATTTTTTGTGGTTAAGGAGTATGGGAAAGTTAATTGTCTTAAAGCTCGGGGGCTCTATTATAACAAACAAAAAGGAGCCGTTCTCCTTCAACCGAGATGTTGTTCTAAGGATAGGCAATGAACTAAAGTTGAGCTGGCCTATGCCCCTCATCATCATCCATGGAGGAGGATCATTTGGTCATCCAATAGCCGAAGCATATAAAATAAAGAAAGGCTATCAAAGAGCCGAACAGCTTAAAGGTTTCATAGAGACGGTCAATGCTATGAGAAGACTTAACGACCTTGTGGTTTCTACACTTAATGACGCTAACCTTCCAGCAATAGGTATACCGCCCTCATGTACCGTCATTACCAAAGATGGTGACATAGAAACATGCAACTTCGATCCAATATTCTCGGCTATGGAGATAGGTCTTGTACCGGTTATGTACGGTGACGCCGTGTTTGATAGAAAGTTAAAGTTTACAATACTTTCCGGTGATGCACTAGCGTCGTACATCGCTAGGAGGCTTAAAGCTAAGCAGCTCATATTTGCCGTAGATGTAGATGGTGTTTACGGTTTTGATAGAGAGACCTCTCAGCGCTTTCTTATAGAAGAATTAACTGAGAAAATCCATATGAACATCAAATATGAACCAACCGAAGGTGATGTTACGGGCGGTATGTTCTATAAAGTTGAGGAGGCGCTCGCGGCAGCAAGGTGTGGTGTAGATGTTTATATAATAAACGGTCTCATCCCAGGCCGTATAGAGGCGGTAATTAAAGGACAGAAGGTTATTGGTACTAGGGTTAAGATGACGTAACCGTCACGTATTTATCAGAGATAGTTCTTAAGCTTTAAGGTCTACATGGGTGAAAGTAGCATAGAAGTTAGGAAGCTAGACCACATAAGGATTTGCTTAGAGAAAGATGTTGAGTTTAAACAGAAGACGTCGTGGTTTGAATTTGTAGAACTTATACACGTTGCAGCTCCAGAATTAAACTATGCGGATGTTGATACCTCAACGGAGTTTCTTGGCAGAAAATTCTCTGCACCAATCATAATAGAGGGTATGACAGGAGGCGCAAAAGGTACAGAGATAATAAACAGAAACTTGGCAATGGCCGCCTTAGAACTGAACATACCCATGGGAGTAGGGAGTCAGAGAGCCGCTGTGGAGAAACCGGAACTTACGGAAAGCTTTAGGATTGTAAGGGACGTCGCACCAAGTATTTTTCTCATCGCTAATATAGGCGGTGTGCAACTCATCGAAGGTGGTGTGAAGTTAGCAGAAGAGGTTGTCAAGATGATTGATGCAGATGCGCTGGCAATACACCTCAACCCGCTTCATGAAATCGTTCAACCTTATGGCACAACTTCTTTTAAAGGAGTACTTGAAGCAATCAAAAAAATTGTAGAAAAGTTGCCGGTGCCTATCATCGTGAAAGAAGTAGGTTGCGGGATATCTGGTGAGCTTTCGAGAAGGCTTGAGGAGATAGGTGTGGCCGTGATAGATGTGGGTGGTGCTGGTGGTACGAATTGGGCATTAATCGAAAGGATAAGGGCCTTAGAGAAGGGCTTCCTTGAAAAGGCAGCTATAGGAAAGGTCTTTTTAGAGTGGGGAATACCAACGGCCGCAGCCACGATGGAAGCTTACGCCTTAACAAAAATTCCAATAATATCGTCAGGTGGTATAAGAAGCGGTCTGGACGTCGCTAAGGCCCTTGCAATAGGTGCGAGTATGGCCGGTATAGCTCGACCGCTACTTCACCATGCCGTTGTTGGTCCTGAAAGGGTCGTTAAGGCACTAAAGCAAATAATTTCGGAGTTGAAGACTGCTATGTTCTTGACGGGCTGTCAGGATATCAAATCTCTCAAAAGAGTAGAAGTTGTGATAACAGGTCGTCTACTAGAGTGGATTAAGCAAAGAAACATACAACACCCAAAAGTTAGGCTCTAATCATTGTAATTTTGTGTTAAGTATGTATGAATATGAAATCTAGGACATTTGCATCATCTCTTATACAGAAGCCAAAACGTTCAAACTGAACTCGCTCTCTATATTTGATTTCCGTGCATGCTCTCTCTCCAAACCCGTGGATGATCTTTAGACTATCAGGGTTCAACTGCCCGTTATCTTGATAGAGAATATCTGGTACCAAAACCCTAATCTTAACATAATCTTCGGTTACCCATTGAACTATAGGTACTCCCTCGATCACCTCTCTACACACGAACGTCGCGCTCACCAAATCATTGGTAACCTCTTTAATTGAAATGTTATACAGGTACTTGAGCCTGAGCAAGTCTCCCTTCTTAAGTCCTTGCACATCCCTTCTTGGTATGTAGAGTTTGTTACCGACATGTACTGACCTCTTACCGAGTGCTTCTGACGGATGAAATGGTAGCTCAACATGAAGTTCTGGTGCACCTTCAACCTCTACCAAAATTGGATCTGGAACAAAAAAGTATCTTTTCGCAATCGGGTCCAGCATACGTCTGTTGATAGCATACAAAAGTTCCCATGCATAAACCCTTTTTGTATATGTTAACCCTGTCTGGGATATCGTGAACTCTTTTATCGCCTCTGGAAGTAACCCCCTCCTCTTTATTCCATCAACCGTTGCTAACCTTGGATCATCCCATCTAGACACTATTCCTTGTTCTATTAGACGTCTTATTTCTCTCTTAGCCAAAGGTGTGCCCTTAAATTCAAACCGAGAGTACTCCACAAAAACTGGATTTTGTAAACCTAGTAGGGATCTTATGTAGTTTTGCAACTCATCACGCAAAGCAAACTCGCTACTTCTTAGGACGTGTGTTACGCCGCAAATAGCGTCCTCTATGGCAGCAGCAATATCATACGTCGGCCAAACTCTATACTTATCGCCCACAATTGGATGTGGGTATTCGATTATACGAAATAGTACAGGATCACGCATTACTGTATTCTTACTCGTCATATCTCCCTTAAGTCTGAGCACGGCCGTACCCTCTTTCAATCCTCCTGAAAGCATTTCTTTCCATAATGACAAATTTAATTGGGTAGGCTGTTGCCGATGCGTACACCCGACCATCATAAACCTTCCTCTGCTCATCTCTTCCTTACTACAGGAGCACACATACGCCAAGTCCTTTCTTATCAGTTCGTTTGCATATTCGTAGTATATGTCTAAATCTTCTGAATTGCACTTCTCATAATCCCATTCTATCCCAAACCATTTGTAGCCTCTCCTAAAGTTTTCATAATATTCGAGCTTAACCTTTTTTGGGTTTGTGTCCTCAAACCTGAGCCAAAGTTTTCCGTCGTACATCTTAGCATACATGTAGTTCAGGATACCGCTCATCGCATGCCCGATGTGCATATAACCGCTCGGCTCTGGCGGCAACCTCGTGACAACTTTACCAGGCTCGGCATTTGGTAACGGTGGTAGTCTCTTTTCTTCTTTTGGTTTATGTTTTACGAGCAATGCTGGTGCTATCTCCTCTAACATCTTTATTTGCTGTTCAACTCCCATTTGGTTGACATTTGCTACAACCTCCTCAGCTACTTTCAATACCTCTCCAATCATATTCCTAAGTTCAGGGTTCTCGCCCAGCACTTTCGATACGACTGCTTTTACAACGGCTTTCCCGTCATGCTCGATGGCGTTCTTCAAGGCCCACTTAAGGATCAGCGCCCGTATTTCCATCGTCATGCTCATCTTATGAGGCGCTAAAAAGTATTAATATTCATCTAGAGCCGAAGATTAACTGCTCCCTGTTAATCCCTAGGAGGCTCCTGATCTTCTCCTGTAGTATGGATATATGTTCTTCAGCCCTCTCGGCAGGGGCCACAACGGTCCTCCACGGCTTGGATAATGCCTCTTCGAGTACCACCCTCTCAGGGTTTAATCCTAGGAGCCTAGCAAACTCCTTGAGCATCTCCAGCTTCCCTATCCTCGTCTTGGGCTTTATCGATAGACCGCTCGAGGCATATATGTTTCTAAGAAACTCTACCCCCTTCATCTTTATGTCATGGTAGGTGCTTATAGTATGGCCCATCATGTACTCTATGTAGTCTGAGGGCAATCCCAAGGCTGCTAGCTGGGTTCTAAAGTATTTCCTCAATGAATGGGCTCGTAGGTCATATCTGCTCTTGCCGACCCTGCTGCATAATCCAGCCCTTAGGTATAACTCGTGAACTATTCGGGATATCTGCTTCTCCGTCAAGGGTTTGACCTCCTTGCTATATGCCCTTATGAGTGGAGACTCATCGGTTATGTTCTCTGGTGGGATCTTCTCCGTCCCCTTTCTCCTCTGCTCAAAGTATAGCTTTAGATACTCTACTGCCTCAGCTCCTACGAAGGTGTCGTAGTCATGATACTTACCCTTGGTTATGGCCGCCTCGACATGTATGTGTATTGGGGTTATCCCCTTCTCGAGGTCATGCTTGACATGCCTATACTTCAGCTTGGCCAGGGTTCCTATCCTGAACCCTCCAAGGGCAAGCATAGATACTATTACCTTTCCTCTGAGGTCTGCTATCTCAATTATCTTCTGAAGCTCCTCGGGCGTTGGAGCCCTGTCATGATATGTTATGGTAGATCTTCCAAGCTTAGGTATCTTAAGATCTACTCTATTTACTTCATAGAATGTCTTGATAGATGCTCTCGCTAAGTTTAATGTTTTAGAAGTGAGACCAAAGGATTCAAGTTCTCCAAGCCATAGATCTATATTCTTCTCAGCTTCAGCTATTGCTCTCTCATCCCTAAGACCTTCATTGTTAAAGCACGACTGGATTAGCTTGTCTGGGGCCATGCCTATCCATTCTGAGAACCTCATAATGAAGTATGCATATAACTGCAGAGTCTTACTGCTTTTGCTTCTTCTACGATACAAGTATTCTGCAAGCTTCAAGGTCGAACTATTTTCTAAGAAGTCTTTTATCAAGCTTGGATATCTAGACGATAGACTTCTAATAATATAATCTACTATGACTTCGCTGAGCTTAGAGTATTCTACGTTAACTTTTGCTATTATCTTCTCCCTTAACGTCTTATTCGATGGCCCCCTCAATATTACTGCTATCAGCTTGTTATCTCTTGTGGATTCAAGAAGCTCGTAGATGTCAGATGATTTTATGACTACTGCATAGCTTGGAATATCTAAAGATTCAACCAATTTTTCCATCACCTGTTATGTTAGCGAAAGGTATATATAATATTTTCTCATATAATATGTTAGGTGTAATACAGATTGGCTAAGATTCCTAAAACTTTTACTATAGATGAGAAAATTCTGAAGGAGGCTGAGAAGTTCCTCAAAACTCATCCAGAGTTCAGGAATATGAGCCACCTTGTGGAGTATGCCCTCAGAAAATTTCTTGAAGAAGAATCTAAGGGACATGGTTAGGATATCCTTCTCATCTCCAGTATGCATCTCTTTACTATAACTAGGCTTGAGTATGGGTCATTCCTCTCATACTTGTCTGGGACCACATTCCTATCCCATACGATCCATATGACCTCATCATCCTCATTCACGAGCCAGCCAACCGTCTCCCTAATGACTGGCCTTGGATCGGATGGAGCCACATTCCTGTAGAGGGCATGGTCCAGATACCTGACATAAACCAATGATCCACCCCCTTTAGCCCTCTTCCTCAAGGGTTTTCTGAACCCCTTCAGGGGCCACAACCTTGGCTTTGAGCTTCCGATAGTTCTTAAGATTCTCAATCCCCTTGACCTTACCAGATGACCCTAGGATCCTGCATGTGGCCCACTTCATGTATCTTTGGTAGATTTCATACCCAGTTTTTATACAGACTTCACATAAGTTTACTTGATCCCCAAAGTCATCAATGTAAGGCAAAGGAAATACTGGTACGTTATCACGGCCGCATGCTGAGCATACGACTTTACGCATGAGGAGGCCAGTGTGCCTAACCATGGCCGTTCACTTTCTCAGAACTAAGAAGCTTCAGCTGGCCTGTCCGTAGCAGCAAAAGACCATTCCGCATGCGTCGTTTCTCGTATTTATGGTAGAAGCCGGGTAACCTCACTTCGAGCGGGATCTTCTTATCGCCGTCCAACGCATACTCAACCCAGAGCCCCGCTCTCTTCGCCAGCTCTAGGACTAAACGCTTACCCTCCTCAAGGCCTAGGTCTGGGAAGAACTTTCGCTGCGCTATCATGATGCCTAGATAGCCGCCAACTTCCTCCAACCAGCTTTTGAGCTCACTTGCTTTCATGTCCAGCTCAGCCTCAGCAGGCGACCCGAGCACATCCTTATTCACAAACCTACCATCGTCTATTTTGGCGAGAGGCTGATTCTCCACAGCGGCAGTTACGTTACCTAGGCCAGCCGATTTTTCTGTCACGGGTGGAACAAGTGTCACAGATGTTTCTAAATTAATTACCTCATTTTTTTGTTCTTGCTGAGAAATTAATATAGTCTGCTCTGCTCCATCTGTGACACTTGTGACATTTTCCTCCTTAAATTTCAAACCCTTTAAGACGCGAACTCTTCTGTCGCCAAAGCGCTTTTGTTCCTCTAGAACACTGCAATTGTGCAGCTCGATAAATGCCTTGGTAAGATCTGTAAAGAAAGCGTTTTTAGCTTTTGGTGTAAAGCCTTCAACATTACAGAATTCCACGTAATGTGCGTAAAGCTCATCTTTCGAAATCCAATTCTCACTGCATGGCTCTAGCTCTTCACAAACAAAAGCGTAGATAGAGTTACTGCGACGTCGCCACTCCTCCCGAAGTTCTTGGGCGCTTTTAGTTATGCAAAACCCGTTAGCCTCCAAGTCCTTAAGACCTTTCAAAGCAAGGTTTAGTGCGCCGGATAACTCCTCAGGCTTTTTAAGTTTTTGTAGAAGGGTGCGGTCCGCTTTCTCACCTTCAAACTTGTTGGGGCATCGGATAATAACCCACCGGCGCCAGAAAGCATAGGTCCGATCGTCCACTTCGGGCAGGACGTTAGCGCTGAAGATTAGCTTCGCCTGGTTTGTAAACATGAAAGGATCCCGGAATTTTCGCTCAGCCTTGATCTGGTCCCCTCCGGTCAGGGTCTTGATTATACCTGTCTCCTTAAGTACGGACCTTGGCAGGTCGGGATATATGTTTGCAAGTTTTCCCGCAAGCTCGGCTGCTGCAAACCTGTTGGAAGCTATCTCCTGTAATGCGATCGCCGCGGTATTCTCTGGGCCGAGCAGTGCCCTCAACGCTTCGAGTAACGTGGATTTACCGTTAGCTCCATCGCCGACTAGTATGAAAAGC
>Ga0071330_1096088_pt1 | contig 88510 bp, 85 predicted proteins | sample GBScel77sediment_FD_63802 | JGI IMG/M metagenome (GOLD analysis project Ga0071330, IMG submission 63802) | Hot spring sediment microbial communities from Great Boiling Spring, Nevada - Cellulolytic enrichment Sediment 77C v2 (version 2) | ecosystem: Environmental > Aquatic > Thermal springs >...
AACCAAAAATCTTCGCAAAATTTTTTGAATGGCATAAAATTTGGGATTTTGATTGTTGCCACCCTGTTCCCTGTTATAGAATTTAGACTAAAACTTTGCGCTTTACGATTGCCGTCTTGATGCATTATCTTATGTTTATTATACAACATATTATAAAAATTTTCAGATAAGGTAATTCGCCCGTTCATTTATTTCATGTAAGAGCTTTGCTTTAATTTTTAATCAATGATAATCAATAAATTCAGCATAGTCAAACTTACAATCCTACTCAAACATAACATAAGCTAGACTTACCAGTTTGCAAAAATGCTAAAAAGATTTGAAAAATTGTCCGGAACGGAGCATTTCTTAATTTATTATATCTACATGCTACACACTCTTATGGCATGTAAGGAGCGTAAATTATGAAACATTTGATAAGTTCATAAGACTTACCACATACAAAGGACTGTGCAGAATGGATGAATACTAATCAATTCCTCAGCCGACACTTAGTTATAAAAAGAAAGTGTAGCTAATAAAAAGAAACCCATTTGCTCAAAGAGAAAAAATCGCAAAATTAACACGTAAGATAATCAAGTCACAAAGAAGATTCAACAAGGTTTAGAAACGAAAAGAGAACTTATATAAAAAAGTCGGAAGACCAATGAATGTCCATTTTTCCTACTGAATAAGTATTTTAATTAACTTTTAATGGCATTAAGCTGAGGTGAAATAATCGAAACCATAGAAAAAACTTAAAATATCGCTGAAAGATCGGTTTTATTTAAAACCTCGAGAAATTCCTTCAGTAAAACCGGGTCAAAATGCTCCGGTTTAGTTCTGTTATCTCCATAAAGCAGAATTTTTATAGCTTCCTCATGAGAAAGTGCCTTTTTGTAAGGCCTTTCACTCCTTAGTGCCTCATAGACATCAACGATCTTCATTATCCTTGCAGGGAGAGGTATAGTTTCTCCTGCAAGCCCAAAGGGATATCCAGTTCCATCGTAATTTTCGTGATGATAAAGGGCTATCTCTAAAGCAACCTTAAATCTCGGATGAGAGAGGAGGCGCTTTGCAAAAATCGTATGCTGTTTCATAAGCTCCCACTCCTGTGGATCGAGGGGACCACGCTTATTAAGAATGTTAAGTGGTATAAAGATTTTACCAACATCGTGCAGAACAGAATAGTTCACAATTTCCTCTTTAAAATCATCTGGTAAATCAAGGGCATCGACCAATAACTTGGTCAAAAATTTCACCTTGTGGAGGTGATCCCCAGTATCAATATCGTAACCTTCAGCAACCAGTGCGAGCCTTTCAGCAAAGTCATAAAAAGCCTCCTTAAGTTCTTCTAAAAGGGCTTTATTCTCAGCACCTTCCCTTTCAATTTCGTCAGCAGCCTCGATCAGAGTATTTAATAATTCCTTAACTTCCGATATTTTAGAAGAATCGGGGTCAACCCCAACCCTTCTAAAATGCTTGAAATTTTCAAGCGCCTCTCTAATGTAGCTTGTTTCTTTTTTTACTAACACATATACATTAAACGAGACCAAAGCGATGATAATGAAGAGAATGCAAAATAGGAAAGTATTGAAAAGCACTATTTTAAAAGTGCTGTAAAAATTCAACCTGGCATACACATACATTTTTTGCTCATAAGGTGGAAAATCTTCAATAGCTATTTCACCTACAACATCCCGTTTATAAGGATGAAACCTTAAAAGGGATTTAGGAAAGGGAGGAAAATCCGAAAGCATAGGAAGATATGCAACATTATATACCCCTATCTTTTCAAGGTATATAGAAAGCCCTTTAAGTTTCCTTAAGTTCTCAATGAAATCCTGGTTATTCAGCAAGAAACCAAGTTCAAGTATATCTCCATTGGAAAGCCTCCTATAAGCATAGATACGCATCTTTCCTGTCATTACCTCTATGCCTGTCCTGTGAAGCACAGGACCACTTTTAAGGGCGATATTCAAACTATTCCAGAAATCCTCAAATCTTGATAAATCAAGTCCAAGGTCTTTTTCGTAGTCCGTCCATATGATCCTTCCTTCCCTGCTTATAATGTAATAGTTAATCCCTTCAAATAGCTCTTCTGGAAATTTCCCCTTGTACTTCCTTATAACTGCTTGGTAATTTATTTGCGAATAATCTCTCCCCGCTCTAAATTCTTTTTCTACACGTTCGCCCAGCTCTTTGAGCATTGCCATTATATCATTTTCATAATGCAAGGTGCCCTTTCTAATACCCTTGACCGATTCAGTTATCAAAATATCAATCCTTCTTTTAACCCCTTCAAAAACAAGATTACCAATCTTTAAATGTTGATAGTAAGAATATGTAAAACTCAAAAGTGCAGAAATGGCTATCGAAGGTAATATAACACGAAAAAGAATTGACCTCAAGTAGTAATCAAATGGCCTCGGCGGCCTTTTTCTTCTTTTTAGAAAATCTGGTAGCCAATGCACAATTTTTAAATTATATACCAAAGAAAAAACTTTTTAAAGGCTTTTTCAAAACAAGAAAGAATTATATGTTTTCGAAGTTATTACCCAAGTATAGCTTGGTTCACCAAATAAAGGGACACTTAAGAAAAAACTTTTATAGTCATCTTCTCCTTTTATCTACCTCCAAACACGCAAAGGCACTGTGATTGTGGATACTTTCAAAGCTTTTCACATCGATTTTGTACCAAAGAATCCTTGGGTCTTTATTGAGCTTAATAGCCACCTCTCTTGCCACGTCCTCCACAAACCTCGGAGTATCGTAAGCCTTTTCAGTAACGTACTTCTCATCAACCCTTTTCAAAAGGGCAAAAAGAGGTGATGAGGCAGAATCCTCAGCTATTTCTACAAGCTCTTCAATCCAGACAAGCTTTGAGGTTCTCACTTGAATTCGAACCTCTGCTCTCTGGTTATGGGCTCCATTATCCGAAATTTCTTTAGAACAGGGGCATAAAGTTTGAACAGGTACATTAACCTCGAGCACGAAATCAAACTCGCTTCCCTTTGCAGCGATAAATTTACACGTGTAATTCATATACGATTCCATCTTTGAAACTGGCGCCTTTTTCTTAATAAAGTATGGAAACTCCAATTCAAGATAAGCTTTCTCGGCCTTCAGCACCTTTTTAAGCTCGTCCAGAATGTTTTCTATGTTTTGTAATGTAATATTGTTGGAATGTTTATTAAGAACTTCAACAAATCTTGACATGTGGGTGCCACGGAAGTTATGCGGTAATTCAACTGCCAGCTTAACCTTCGCGGTGGTATGCTGAAGGACATTCGCTCTGTCCATTACCCTTATGGGATAAAGAAGATCCTCTATCCCGACTTTATCTAAGGGAATCTTTCTTGGGTCGTGCTGATTCTGAACGTCCTTCATCTTTAAACGTCACAGATCAGATAGGTTTCAAAACCATCCGGCGTTTTTCTGATCTCAAGATTGTGGTAAGTAACGCTCTTAATTTCCTTTTTTAGCCTATGTCTCTCAGGATCGTAGTCCTCATAAAAAAGCTTTGCATTAATCGAGGTACCCTCTATTTTTATTTCACAATCAGTAAAAACCTTCCCTTCAACAATCGTTCTGAAAATAACCTCACTCAAAAAATCCACAAGGAGGTCCTCTAAGGTTTCCGCACTATCCGAATATACAAGCTCTTTTCGCTCACCCTTCCATTTAATTTCAACCATCGCATTAACTATAGCCTCAAAACCGCTTTTGAACAACTCTTCAAGGGTTTTACCGTATATCCTTACCCCAAAGTCTGCCGTGTGATCAAGAATTTCATACGGCATAGCTTAGCTCCATTTAATTTTGTAAACAAAACTTACGCCTCTTGGCAACAATACCAGTTCAACTTTTTCTTTAAAATTAAACAAATGGGCATCCACGTAGGCGTCAGCCACCGAATATAGCCATGTTCCCAGAAAATAAAACCCATAGGAAAGGCTTTCGCTAAACTTTTGCAAATCTCCGAACTTCCTGTATTTAACATACCTGGAAATAGCGTTATACCCGGTAAAGCCTTCTATTGATGCAATAATAACCCCCTTTAAGTACTTCCCGTTATAAAACTGCCCTCCTCCCGGTAAAAAGGCTGACAAGAGAGCGGCTTTTTCTGGATCTTTTCCCCCTACTCCCATTGCAATAAGGACCAGAAGACCAAGAAGTTTCATTTCTTACCAAATAACTTTTTCAAACCCTTTAGAATTTTCTTTAATCTTAAAAGGAGAACAAGGAAAAAGGCCTCTTTGATTATTCTTTTGGACATCTTTGAGGTCCCTGCCCTTCTTTCTATAAAGATAATTGGAACCTCCTTTATCCTAAAGCCTTTTTCATAAGCGTAGTAATCCATTTCTATCTGAAAGGCGTAACCATCGGAGTGAATTTTTGAAAGGTCTATACTTTCAAGCACTTCTTTCCTGAAGCATTTGAAACCTGCGGTGAGATCTTTAACTGGTACGCCGGTGACGATACGCGCATAAACATTTGCAAAATAAGACAAAATTAACCTTTTTAATGGCCAATTAACCACGCTTATTCCATTGGTATAACGTGAACCAATTACTAAATCTGCTTCCTTAGCGGCTTCAATAAGCCTTGGTAAGTCTTCTGGATTGTGTGAAAAATCGGCATCCATCTCCACCACTAAATCATAACCCTTCTTAAGAGCATACTTAAAACCTTCCACATAGGCAGTTCCAAGGCCGAGCTTTGCGGGCCTCGCTAAAAGATTTACCCTACCACCATACTTCTCCATAAGAAGCTTCACCTCTTCCTGAGTGCCATCGGGCGAATTGTCGTCAACGACAAGAACATCTATATTTTCTCCCTTAGAAAGGACTATTGGCACGATGTCTCTTATATTCTCTCTTTCGTTGTAAGTTGGAATAATTACAAGAACTTTCTCCATAGATTTAGAATAAAGCTTTATCCCTGTTCCTTCAATGAAACTACACCCTCTAACAATCTATCCCAGTGATTTCTAACCTCCATTATCAATTCTTCTTTTGTAACAGGCTGGGCACCGAGTTTGGTAATTTCAATACCGGCCCCAATCGTAGCCAAAATGGAGGCCTCAAAGAGGGAAAGTCCACTGCACATCCCAAGGGCAAGTAAGGAAATAACCATATCTCCTGCACCTGTAACATCAAAAACCTTTCTACGAAGGGAAGGAATATGGTTAATCGCATCCCCATTGGAAATGTACATACCTTCCTCTCCTTTCGTAACCACCAAATTTTTTATATTAAGTTTTTTTCTAAAAGTTTCAACACTCCTTCCGAAGTTTCCACGAAACTTTGCTATCCCTGTGGCTTTCCGGAATTCTTCAAAGTTGGGTTTAACCAAAAAGGCGTTTTTCATTGAGCTGTAGTGTTCAAATTTGGGATCAATAAAAACCGGTGCAGAGGAAGAAGCTATGATCGTTCTATACATAAAACCATCTAAGAACCCTTTGTTATAATCCTCAATAATTATAAAATCGGCATTTTTTGATTGGATTATTACATTCTCAAGAATTTTTTTTCTTATTTTTCCACCCCGCTCCTTCAAATCCTCCCAGTCAATTCTTAAGAGTTGCTGGCCTCTGGCAATTATCCTGTTTTTGACTATGGTCCTTTTACCCTTAACCACCCCCACCATTTCAACTCTAATTCCCTTGCTTTCCATTAAATCAATAAGCATCTCACCCTCAAAATCCTCTCCCACGAGGCCTGCAACCATTACCTCAGCCCCAAGGGCCCGCAAATTACTTGCCACATTTGCTGCACCGCCAACTCTAAACTCATCCCGTTCAACCCGAACAATAGGGACAGGGGCCTCGGGAGAAATTCTCTCCACAGTGCCAAAAGAATAGACATCAAGCATAAGATCTCCTACTACAATCCCCTTCAGATTTTTAAATCCCTCAATGGCTTCCAGAATCTTTTCCATCTCATCCCTCCAACATTACTCTCAAAAACCGAGAAAACCTGAACAACATAATCTTTTTTCCAACATCAACAAGACAAAATTTACTTCCTGTTTCTTTTAACTTTCCTATTGCTTTTTCTACGGTGAGGTCGCCACTTAAAACAGGAAGAGGAATTACGCTGGATTTAACATTTCGAGTTAGAAGTAACTTTTTAAAATCAATTAGGCCAAGAATTTTGTTATTTTCTGAAACGAGAACGACGTCACTTGACCTGAATGGATTTTTCACAAGATCTTCAACATCAACAACAAAGCTATCAGCAGGTTCTGCAAACTCTTTCAATTTCAACTCCTGCCATCGAGAAAGAGAAAGAATCAACCTGGCCCTCTCACTATCCAGTTCACCATCCCTAACTGACTCCGAAACTAATAACTTAATTATTTCTGCAGCCTCTTTTTTCCTCTCGCCCTTGAACAGTCGGATAGGAAACAGTATAAAAAGAATGACTCTGTTTATCGGAATTGCAAGATAAGAAAACATAAATATAAAAGGAGCAAAGAACTTAACTATTGCACTGCTCCTCTCTCTTGCAAGATTTTTGGCAAAAAATTCAGCAAAGAGTAAAGAAACGGAAATGATGATACCAGATATTCCTATGGACTTTGTAGTATCCAATCCAAGACTTTTCAAAAGCCAGAAAGCCACGATGGAGGATGCAGAGGAAAAAAAGTTTAATCCAACCAGAACGGTAGTTATTACCTCTTCAACATTAAATAAAAAATTTTTATATCTTCCTGAAATGCCAGCGAAATACTTTCTTTGGCAAAGAATATAACCTGTCTCGAAAGCTGAGAACACAAATACCATCACGATGCAAATAATCAAAATTAAAAACCAGATCATGTGAGTTCAACCTTAATTTTAGTTAGTTTTGCAAATTCCTTTTCTATAATCTCAAATTTAATACCTTCAAATTCGATAAATTCGCCCTCATCTGGAATCCTCCCTGTTAATTCCATTATCAGGCTCTGAACCGTCGGGGTATCAAAGGGAATCCTTTTCCTGAGAATCAATTCCATATCGTGAATCGGAAGGTCTCCACTGACAATTAGACTTTTTTTACCAATCCACTTCACTGGTGGAGCGGGGTGAAATCTTTCAAGAACATCCCAGAGGGTCAACACGCCCACAAAATTACCATACTCGTCGATAACCGCAAAAAATGCATCGTCAGGGTAATCTTTCAAAACTTTCAAAACCAGAACATTTACAGGGACTGCTGGACATTCAGAAACAAACCTTTCCACCTTCTCCTCTGGATCCGCTTCTATAATCCTCACATCACTCACTCTTAAAACGCCTAAAAACTCAGAGCCATCCAGCACAGGGTAGCTGGAGTATGAATACCTCCCCACTACCTCTAAAAAATATTTAACTGTGTCAGTCGGTTTTAAAGCAACAATGTTATCTCTCGGTGTCATAAGTTCGCCAACCTTGGTTCGAAGTATAGATATCCTTGAGCTCAATGCAGGATCGGAAGTAATTGCGAGATCTTCCATTTCGTCAAGAACGTCACCTATAGCATCATCCGATTCTTTAAAACTAAACGTAGGGATAAACTTAGCAACAGGTTTCAACAAAAGAAAGAAAGGATAAACAACTAAGGAATTAATACTGAGCATTTTAAGTGGATACTTAACCGCTATTAATTTGGGGCTAACTTCACCAAAGACAAGTATAATTGCGGTAAAAATCAATATATCAATGAACTGTTTTAATCCATAAGGTATCCGCAAATCACCCCAAAAACTCGAGAAAAGCGATGAAAAAATAGACGCAGTAAAGGTATTCACAAAGGTATTAGAAACAAGAAGCGAAAAAAGGGTCTCTTTTTCAAATTGTTTCAATTTTTCTGCGATTCGCAAAATTAAGCGGCTTTTAATCTTTTCAAGTTCTGCACGTAAAGTGGAAAAAATCGCCGTTTCACACCCGCTTAAATTAAAGGAAAAAAACAAAAGCAAAAAGAAAATTAGGATCTTTCCCATAAGGCAAGATACTCTTCTTCTTTTTTACCCATCAAAATCGCCTTGCTCTTGTCCTTGTGATCATAACCTATAATGTGAAGTAGTCCGTGTACGCAATACCTTGCCATTTCATATTCGGCATCAAATCCGTAGTCCTTAGCTCTTTTTCTTGCAGTATCAACAGAAATGTAAATTTCTCCCACCTCATCGAGATTAAAAGATATGACATCAGTAGGTCTGTTTTTCCCCAAAAAGGTCCTATTAATCCTTCTGATCCGGTTATCCGTCGTAAAAATCACATTTATTTCTGAAAAAAAATGTTGTTCCCTCTGAAGAATTAAGCCTATTAGATTTTTCACTCTTCTTTTAAAAACAGGCGAAAGCTTTACTTTCCCGTATTCAATAACCCTTATCTTCATGATACTTAATCCTTAAATGATACTGGTTCAATAAAATCTTAAGCAATTCTTCTTTTATTTTTTCAAGCTCTGCGTAAGTCAGATCCGTTTCGGTGAATTGGCCATCCTTTACTTTTTCTTCTACTATCTCCTCAATTAATTCTCTGAACCTTTTTTCATTTTTTTCTTCAAGCGCCCTTGAAGAAGCCTCGATCCCATCAAGTATCATGAATAATGCCTCCAACTTATTCCTTGGTTTAGGACCAGGATAGCGAAACTTATTGGCATCGACCTGGCCATACAATCTATGAGCCTTTTTGTAAAAAGAATACATTACCGATGTTCCATGGTGAGTCTCAATGACTCCTATAACTTCATCGGGAAGTCTATAGGATTTTGCCAGATTCACTCCATCAAGTACATGCGATTTCAGAATTTGCACACTCATCTCAGGAGAAAGCAAATCATGAGGATTTCCGCCAGCGCTCTGATTTTCTATAAAAAATACGGGGTGAAGCATTTTACCTATATCGTGATATAAGCCAGCAACCCTTGCAAGCAAAGGACTTATACCAATTATTGGTGCAATCCTGGCACCCATTTCAGAAACCCTCAAACTATGTTCAAAAGTACCAGGAGCTTCTTCTTGAAGGCGCACAAGCAATGGGTGGTTTACATTGGAAAGTTCAAGAAGAACAAAATCCGTTGGATATCTGAGAATTCTTTCAAACACCAGAATGAGCAATATAACGAGCAAAACGGAAATTACGCTAAGAATCGCAAAATCTCTAAAATAATGGGAAAAGACCTCACCCCAAATTTTCCCACCCACAAGGGAAATCAGAAAAGTTAAAACGATAAAACCAGTAAGTGTAATAAAATAATCCCACCTTCTTTTAATGCGCTCACCCGCAAGTATGGAAAATACTCCAAAAACCGAATTTAAGAAGAAAGACCCGTAAAAATTCAACCTGAAATATGGGAAAAATAAAAGAAGAGAACCCAGAAAAAAGACAAAAGCATTTAAAAAGCCTCCAAAAAAAGCCACCAACATCAAAGAAGCTGGGAAAATGAAAAGAAAGTAAGGTTTGTGGAAGAAAAGAGTAAAATGAGGAAAAGTTATTAACATGAGGTATGCAAATAAAAATACTGCTTCCACTCTTCTATCGTTTTTAAGAGCTAAACTCTGCACCGTCAAAAAATAGCCGAAAGTAAAAGCAAAAATCAAGTAAAGTACAAATAGTGCAAATTCAAACCTTTTTGAGCGGGCATCCATTGAGGGTTCAATTCTCTCAATTCGCAGAGTTGTATCCCTTATTGTGCCAGATATTTCAATGTTTGGCCTTAAAAAAGGCTCAACAACCTTGAAAGCCTCTTCTCTTTTAGCTTCTTCCAGATCTAATTCATTTAGAAAATTCCTTACATGAGAACGAAGTTCAGAAAATTTGAGAAGGGAATCTTTGCTCAATCTTACTAAGGTACCATTCTTTTTAAAATAAATCGTATCCATCCTTGCCAGTAGCTCGTCTTTCACAATCGGCTTACTGAGCAGAAATTCCACAAAATCAAAAAGCGGTAAAAACTCAGGGCCAAGCGAATCGGAAAGTTGTCTTAAGGCATAAAAATCTACTTCTACTTTTGAAAAGTAAGGAAAAGTCTTAATTTCCACCCTCTTCTGAATTACAGGAAATTTCACATCTGATTCAAATATTCCAGTTTTTATTCCAAGATTTAAGAGCGATACGAGAGTTAAAAAGAGCAAAAGGGAAAAAATCAAAAAGGAAAGATTAACCTTCTTTTCCCTTTTCCTTCTTGACAACCGACTTATTTTCAAATTTTTCATAAGCTTCCACAATTTCCTTCACGAGACCATGGCGAATAACATCCTCTGAAGTGAAATAAATAAAAGCAATGCCATTTATCCCTTTTAAAACCGACTGGATCTCTACAAGGCCTGAAGTTTCATGCCCCGGCAGGTCAATTTGAGTAATATCACCGGTTAAAACCAGTTTGGAACGAGGACCGAGCCTTGTAAGAAACATTTTCATCTGTACTGCTTTAGTATTCTGCGCTTCGTCAAGAATAACAAAGGCATCGGAAAAAGTTCTGCCTCTCATGTAGGCAAGGGGAGCGATTTCAATAACACGGGTATCTATATACCTTTTGATAGTCTCAGCAGGTAAGAGTGCGTATAAAGCATCATAGAGTGGAGTTAAATAAGGATTTATTTTTTCCTGAAAGTCACCAGGAAGAAAACCAAGGGACTCCCCAGCCTCAACTGCAGGCCTTGTTAATATGATTCTCTCGACAAGATTTTTCCTCAAGTAATTTATTGCTGCAGCAACGGCAAGAAAGGTTTTACCTGTACCCGCGGGGCCAATTGCAACCACTATGTCATTCTCATCAATCAAACGGATATACTCCCTCTGATTGGGTGTTTTCAGTTCTATTCTCTTCTTAGGTGTTACCAAAAAACTCTTAGAGTCTTCATCTCTACTGCGTGCATGTTCTAACTCCCACTTCATAATTTCTCTAATCTCGCCCTCCTCCATTTTGTGTCTTCTCTTTATCTCTTCTTTTAAAATATAAATTACTTTAGCAACAAGCTCAACCTCTTCAGGTGAACCTCTCAACCTCAGTTCGTCACCTCTTACGATTATCTCGGTTGAAGTCCTACTTTTTAAGAACTTAAGATTTGCATCGTTAACTCCTAAGAACTCTACAGGGTTTATATCACCTATAAAAATAATTTTTTCAACCTTCTCCATCATCCTCCCGTCTTTAAATTCTTAATAAAAAAGGGGATACCAAAGGAGCGGTATCCCCCGAATTTTTTAACATTCTTTAACTATCTTGGTATCTTTAATACCTGTTTCGGATAAATAAGGTTAGGATCTTTAATCTGGTCCTTGTTGGCTTCGTAAATGTTCGTCCAGAGTCTTGGATTGTTGTAAATCCAAGTAAATCCTGCTATCTTCCACAGGCAATCACCAGGAATTACTTCGATCTCTGTGACGATACCACGAGGTATTTTCAACACCCAGCCTGGATAAATAAGGTTCGGGTCCTTTATAAGGTCTCTATTAGCCCTATAAATTCTCGGCCATGCTTTCCAGTTATTGTAAATATACCTTTGAGCAGCAATCTTGCTAAGATAATCACCCTTCTGAACCGTATATTCCGATGGATATTTGGCAATCTCAGCTTTTAGTTCAGCAATTTCATTCTGAAGTGCAGCTATTTTGGCATCAAGCTCAGATTCTTCATTAATCAATGCATTGTACTTTGTCTCAAGATTCGAAATTTCCTCATTCAAGTTTGCCACTTTTGCTCTGCATTCTTCCAGCATCTGAAGAGCTTCTTTTTCAGTAAGCTTTTTCTGTTCCGCCCTGAGGGCAGGTGTTAAAACCATTAAAACTGCAAATAAAGCAATTATTCTCTTCATATCCACACCTCCTCAGTACCCTTTTTCAAGAACCTCATGAAGCCAGTAGCTTAAAGAATCCCTTTCAGCCTCAAGCTGGGAAAGCTGTGCCTTCTTTTCCTCTATGCTCGCAATCTTAGCATCAACGTTCGCCTGAAGTTCAGCCCTTTTCTGCTCCGCAGATTGAAGGGCATTATTACACTCCTCTAATTGCGCTAGTGTTTGCTTGGTGGCCTTTTTGGGCCCACATGCGGCCAAAAGAAAGGCACCTGCTACAAATATCAGGCCCGCTTTTTTATAACTCATTCAAAAACCTCCTTTTGTCGTAATATAGTTATAATTCAAACCCCTCATTTTGTCAAGTATTTTCACTTTGCCTTAGGTATTATGCAGAGAAAGACTAATTCTGCATCGCTCTTGTTTAAAAACTGGTGATTAACATCGGCGGGAATAAAGGCAACCACCCCAGGAACAAGGGGGTACTCTTTATCACCAATCCTTACAACACCGTTACCGCTAAGAACATAGACCTCATGTTCGTAAGGGTGGCTATGATAAGGAGTATACCCACCTTTCTCGACACGGAACATCCTAAGATAAAAATTCGGTGCTCCATCCTTTTCAGATACCAGCCACCTTATAAAGACATTCTTTGCCCCTTCCATCTCTACCGGGCTTTCCTGCACCCCACTAAAATGAACCACTTTTTCCTTCATTCATCCATCTCCTTTTACTTAAATGTTAGTTTAAACTTTGCTGAATGAAAAGAAAAATTAAAAGTGATTATTCCAATAATCAAATTTCCTCCGTTATAATTTTACAATGATCGCGAAGGAAGGATTAAAAATAATTTTACTCCTTAGCTCTCTGACTTTTTTAGGGCTTTTTTTAAGAAATTACTTTATTTCAGCGATCTTCGCTTTGCTTCTTTTCTTTACCCTATTTTTTCTCCGCGACCCTAAAAGGGACATTAAAACGGAGGAAGACAAAATAGTTTCGCCCGCCGATGGGAAGATTATAGAAATCAGTAACGAAAATGGAAAGATTGAAATATCCATATTTATGTCTATTACCGATGTCCACGTAAATCGTGTTCCACTGTCGGGCCAAGTCATCTCCATTAGAAGAAGTGGCAGTAAATTTATGCGAGCTTTCCTCAAAGAGGCAGATTTTCACAATGTACAATGTGAAACAATCATTCTATCACCATTTATTGGAGAATACAGCGTTATACAAATTTCAGGGATCATAGCAAGGCGCATTGTCAACAATTTGAGAGTAGGGATGGAAGTAAAAACTGGTCAGAGAATGGGCATCATTCTTTACGGTTCTAAAGTAAAAATAATTTTACCCCAGGATAAGGTAGAAGTTCTCGTAAAAGAAGGGGAAAGGGTAAAAGCAGGTATTACATACATAGCAAGGATAAAGTAAAAATGAACATACCTACTTTATTCACCTTTCTAAATCTCTTTTCAGGCTTTATGGCAATCATCGCAATATCTGAACTGAAAATGGAGTTTGCTCTCTGGTTTATTTTATTCTCGGCCATTTTTGACTTCATAGATGGTAAAATGGCACGGCTGTTTAAAACCAATTCAAAGTTGGGTCCATATGTTGACTCCCTTGCCGACACCGTTTCTTTTGGAGTTGCACCTTCTTTTTTCATCTACAGTTTTGTTGTGTCCCCCATTGGGAAATTCACCCCCTTTTTTCTTCTACCTCTTGTTTATCTTTCAGCAGTTGTAATGCGCCTTGCCCGCTTCAACGTCATCGGGGAGGATTCTCAAAAGGAATTCTACTATGGTCTCTCATCGCCGATATCGGCCCTTTTCTTAATTTCTTTTATTTCTTTACTTCAAAGGTTCTTTCCATCTTTTCTCTTCGAAAAAGAGGTGACGGCGGGTGTGGTTCTTATCTTGAGCCTCTTGATGCTCAGCAAAATAGAATTTCCTGTGTTCAAAAAGACCAGAAAAGCTGAAAAAATGCAAATTGTCTTCTTTATCATAGGTCTCTTACTTCTGATTTACTTCAAATACCTCTTCTTATTTGTAGCTATCTTATTTTACATAATTGGTGGGATAATACGCTATCTTCTAACACGAGAAAGTGATGAGTGAATTAGATTTAACCTGTGTTATACTCACATTGAATGAAGAAGAAAACATAAAAAGAGCGATAGAGAGCGTGAAAGGCCTCTCAAAGAGAATTTTGGTTATTGACTCGGGTAGCACAGACAAAACTGTAGAAATTGCAAAAAACCTGGGTGCTGAATGTGTCTTTAAGGAGTTTGTTAATTACGCGGAACAGAGAAATTACGCGCTAAATCTTGTTAAAACCCAGTGGGTTCTTTTCCTCGATGCAGACGAAGTTGTTTCTGAAGAGCTCAAAAAGGAAATCACAAATAAGCTTAAGGAGGATACTGACATAGATGGATTCCTCATTCCCAGAAAAAACTGGTATCTCGGTACCTTCCTCAAATGCTGGAGTCCCGATAGGCTCCTGAGACTATTCAAAAAAGACAAAGGTATCTGGAAGGGAGAAGTTCACGAAAAGGTCGAAATTAAAGGAAAAGTCGGAATCTTGAAAAACCCGATCCTTCACTACCCTTTCAAAGACCTATATCACCAGTATTCAAAAAATTTAAGATATGCAAAAATGCTCGCTGAGGAAAAGTCAAAAAGAGGGGAGAAAGCAACCCTCTTTGATCTTAAGATAAGGCCTATTCTAAACTTTCTGAAGCATTATCTTTTAAAAGGGTGTATCTTTGAGGGAAAACGCGGGCTTATTTTTTCCTTATTTTACCTTCAGTACACTATACAAAAATATTCAATGCTTTCCGAAAAACAAATCCTTCTCAAACGAAGATAACGAAAAATTTTGTACGTAAGAATCGCTCAAATTGACTGTTCGTAAATTATTGCCATAAAATATAACACACACAAATAAGGAGGTAATTATGGCAAAGAAAGTAAGAATAGACCCTGATCTCTGTGTGGGTGATGCAATATGCACCGATATTGCTCCCGATGTGTTCTACATGGGAGACGATGGCCTTGCCCATGTCAAAGAAGGGATGGAAATGACTGGTGATAGGGCAGACGTTCAAGAAGCTGCAGAACAGTGCCCAGGAAGCGCTATAATTATTGAATAGTAAGGAAAATAATAAAATCCTAAACCACCCCCTCCTGCCCCAGGGAGAACTTTCCCTGGGGTTTATTTTTAAAATGCGTTAAAATAGAATGAAACAGGAAACCTTTGTCGATCTTGTAAAAATAACCGTCAAGGCCGGAAAAGGCGGAGATGGCCTGGTTCATTTTTTGAGAGAAAAATATAAACCTTTCGGTGGGCCTGACGGTGGTGATGGTGGTGATGGGGGAAGTGTATACGCCGTCGGGGACAGGTCACTTAAGACTTTGCTCGATTTTAAATACAAGAGAATCTATGAAGCAGAAGACGGTAAAAATGGAGGACCAAACAATAGGACAGGGAAAAGGGGTAAAGACCTTTTTATAAAAGTACCACTTGGTAGCGTTTTTTATGACGATGAAACGGGAGAATACTTGGGAGAAATTGTTGAACACGGGCAAACACTACTTCTTGCAAGAGGTGGAAAAGGAGGAAGAGGAAATACTCGATTCGCTACCCCCACTAACAGGGCACCAAGAATTGCGGAGAAAGGTACCGAAGGTGAAAGAAGAACAATCAGGATTGAATTAAAACTACTGGCTGACATTGGCATCGTTGGCCTCCCAAACTCAGGGAAGACTACTCTTCTCAATTCCTTGGTCGGGACCGAGGCCAGAACAGGCGATTACCCCTTTACTACCTTAACACCTAACTTAGGTGTTTATAACGAGGATTCCGGGCTGAGGTTTGTTTTAGTAGATATTCCAGGAATAATTAAAGACGCCCACAAAGGAAAAGGGTTAGGTCTTTCATTCCTCAGACATATTGAAAGGACAAGGGTTTTACTGATCCTTTTAGACGCCTCTCAGGGCGATCTGGAAGAACAATACAACACAATCTTGGACGAACTTCGTTCTTATAAATCGGAATTGCTACAAAAGCCCAGAATTATTGCTGTTAACAAAATAGACCTCCTTCACCACCCACCTTCACTGAACGTTAACGAAGAGGTATACTATATATCAGCCTTAAAAAAAATCGGACTTGAAGGACTAAAAAGGGGGATTGAGAAATGCATAAGGAAGATAAAAACCGAAGACAGTTGACAGAGCAGGAAGTTGAACAGCTTTTGAAATCAAACAACCTTTTAGAAAGATTTAAAGCCGTTGAATTACTTAAAGAAAGTAAAAACTTAGATAGGCTTTTATCACTTATATATTCAGAAAGCTGGCATTTAAGGGAAAAAGTACAGGAAGCCCTTTCTCAATTTACTCTTGCTGAACTTAAAGATAAGCTTTTACCGCTTCTCGATGAAAAAATCTGGTATGTGAGAGCTGCAACAATCAATATTATTGGTAATTTAGTGGTAAAAGAATTAGAAATTAAAGGGCCAGACATGGAGAGAACTTTACAGAATGAAGAAAGGTTCGAAGAAACAAAAATGCCAAAAGAATACGAAAAAATAGGAGAAATTTTTGATTTGATACTTCCACATCTATCTGAAAAAAACGAGGTCGTGAGAGCAAATACTGCTCGGGCCATTGCACGCATCTTAACCTTTGTACCCTTTTTTAAAACCAAATTATCGGGTGAACAAAGCGTTATCATAGAAAATCAGTTAAGAGAATTGAAGGAGTTTGACCTGCTCCACAAAATCTTAAATCTGTGAAGATATTAGAATCACTATACCCAATTTATAGTTTGCATCCTTCCGGATTTAAAACACTAAATTTACTGCAACATCTGGAAGAAGCCAATGTAATATTATTCCTTTTGGATATCGAAAATGGAAAAATCATAGAAGAAGAAGTAAACTCTTTTTCGGGGTTTAAGGCCCATACTTTTGACGAAAACATAGAGAATAAAATAACCTCTTCACAAAGGAATCTAATAATTGTAAAGGATCGCCAGGAACTCAGTTATGTAAAAGAAATCCTTTCAACGCTTACTTTTTTTAAAATAAAACAGGGTGAAGATCTAAACCTTTCATATGTTCTCGACCTTCTCTCTGAAAAGAATTTTGAAAGAACAAATATTGTCGAAAACCCCGGTGAATTTGCTGTTAGGGGTGGAATCCTGGACATCTACTTACATGGTGGTTCAGAACCTCTAAGGCTCGAATTCTCTGGAAACAAGGTTTTGTCAATAAGGATTTTTGATCCTGAAACCCAAAGATCAGTCAAACCCCTGAGTGAGGTTACATTATTTGGCATAAAAGGAAAATCTAAAAGCGACACAAACTTCAAAGTAATTGAAGAGATTGAGGGGAACTCCCCTTTTCATGTTTTACATAATTTCAACTATTTAGGAAACCTTGAGCTTTTGAGGAGCGAAATAGACAGACTGAAAAAAGAAGGATACAAAGTCTACTTCTTTTCCTTCGGTGAGAACAAAGAAAAATTTTTCGAAGAACTGTTAAAATGTCAAATACTACGGGGGAAAATCTATAACGGATTTATTTTCCCAGTCGAAAAGATTGCTGTATTCACTGAAACTGAATTAAGAGGCATAAAGCACAGACGATGGATAAGAAGAGAACACTATGGTGAAAAGATTGAGGATTATACGGACCTCAAAGTGGGCGATTACCTTGTTCACCTGGATTTTGGGATTGGTCGATTTGCAGGTTTAGAAAGAATAGAAATTGAAAACATAAAATATGATACAATTAGAATTGAATACAAAGATGGTGTTGTGAATATTCCCGTGCACAATTTTTCAAAGGTTGAAAAGTACATTGGTGAAGAAGGTGAAAAAATTGAAATCTCCGCGCTCGCTTCTCCCCGCTGGCAGGTAAAAAGGGCAAAAGCTCTGCTTGAAACATATAAATTCGCAATGGAATTGTTAAAAATACACTCTTACAGAAAAAAAGAAAGAGGCTTTATATATAAGCCTGTTCCAGAACTGGAATACAAACTCTACGCAGAATTCCCTTATGAAGAGACAGAAGGGCAAATCAGAGTTATGGAAGAGATTTTTGAAGATATGGAATCTCCCAAAATTATGGACAGACTGGTTGCCGGGGAAGTCGGATTCGGTAAAACTGAGATTGCTTTGAGAACGGCTTTCAGAGCTGCTGTGAATTCCTTCCAGACAATCTTGCTTGTTCCAACCACACTGTTAGCATTGCAACATTATACCAATTTTACAAAGAGGCTTGCCAATTATCCAGTCAAAGTAGCAATGCTTTCAAGGCTAACCCATCCAAAAGAAAAGGATGAAATTCTTAAGGGGCTTGCTGAAGGCAAAATCGATATCGTTATAGGAACTCATGCTCTTTTAAGAAGCGACATAAGTTTTTTCAATCTGGGTTTACTTATAATTGATGAAGAGCATCGATTTGGTGTGGAAGATAAGGAACTGATAAGGCAAAAGTTCCCTATGGTGGACACCCTGAGGCTTACTGCAACTCCTATACCCCGAACTCTTTACATGAGTCTTGGCAAAATTTACGACCTTTCCATTCTTGACACTCCACCACCAGGCAGAGAAGCTGTTGAGACATACGTTGGAAAATTTGACAGAGAAATCGTTAAACAGGCAATACAGTTTGAGATTGAAAGAGATGGAAAAGTATTTTTCGTTAACAACCGCATCAGTGGTATAAAAGAAATAGTGAAAATGCTTGAAGAGATGTTTCCAGACCTTAGGATCGGATACGCTCATGGAAGAATGCCCAAGAATGTGCTTGAAGACATCTATATAAACTTCTATCTCGGGGCTTACGATATTCTCGTTTCTACACCGATCATCGAAGCAGGTGTAGATTTTCCTGAAGCCAATACAATTATCATAAACAATGCCCACACCTTTGGATTAGCCGACTTACATCAGCTACGTGGTAGAGTAGGCAGGGGTATTAAAAAGGGGTATGCCTATTTTCTCACCCCCTCGGAAATTTCTGAAGAAGCTAAAAAGAGACTCTCCATAATTGAAAAATATTCCGAACTTGGCTCTGGTTTTAAGATAGCAATGAAAGACCTTGAACTTAGAGGAGCAGGCGAGATTCTCGGGAAAAAGCAACATGGTTTTGTAAGAACAATTGGACTTGAAATGTTTTTCAGATTATTAGAACAGGCGATTTTAGAACTTGAAGGCCAGAAATTTGCAGAAAAAGATATAAAAGTAAAAACTGAGGCTTACATCCCATACAACTACATTGAAAATGAAAGTATAAGGCTATCCTTTTATAAAAAACTGGCAGATGCTAAAACAGAAGAACAACTTCAAAAATTAAGAGAAGAACTTCTTGACAGATTTGGCCCTATTCCCCCCGAAGTCGAAGAACTCTTTTATGTACAAAGAATTAAAATTTTGGCAGCAAGCAAAGAAAGCGTAAAAGGCGTAGTAATCGGACCTTCTGAATTGATTTTTGAAACCGATGAGGGAACTAAAAAGTTTAAAAGAGGCCTCGATATTGAATTCCTGAGAAAGTGGGCTTAAACTTTTGCTAAACAAAAGTGGAGGTGTTTATGTTAAGAAAATTATTATTTGCTGGGCTAATTACTTTAATTAGCCTAATGAGTTGTAAAAAGGAAAAAGGCAAAGTAATCACAAAAATTGACGGTATAAGCATTACGGAACAAGAACTGGATATACAAACTCCAGAAGGTTTTAAAGGCGATCCAAGAGTTAGAGAAGAGATATTGAAACAGTATACAAACGAAGTTTTACTTTACAAAGCATCTAAGGATGAGGGGCTGTTAAATAGAGAAGACCTAAAAGCCCAGATCAAAGTTACAACCATTAAGGTGGTAAGTCAGTACTATTTGAACGAGAAACTTCAAAATGTTAATGTAACCGAGAATGAGATAAATCAGGAGTTACAAAAAACAAAACCGTATTTCTCAAAAAAGATTGAAATGGTGGTTTTATATTATGCCGACCCATCTAAAGCATCTAAGTACAGAGAGCTCTTATACAATCCATACCCTGTTATTGTCTCAGAAGTAAATAAACTCAGCCCTCAGGAAGTTCAGGTTGCCCCGTTGAGTGAAAATTTAGGAATTATTTACTACACTTACGGAGAAAACCTTTTTAACATTATAAACAACTTAAAGATTGGCGAAATCTCTGACCCTATACCCCTCGAGCAGTCTGGTTACTATGCACTAATAAAAGTCTTAAATATTAAAAAAGATGAAGTTAGTGAAAATGAAATAAAAGATTTCCTTTATAAAACTTTAGTTTCATTAAAACAAATCCAGCTTAGAGACTCTATTTTGAACGCACTACAGACCAAGTACAAATTCTCGGAGGTAAGTACAAGATGAGAAAGGGTGCTTTTATTGCCTTCCTTTTTTCTGGTTTTATATATGCCCAGACAACTACCATCGAAGACAAAGTGGTCGCAAGAGTCGGCGACGAAGTGATAACACTCTCAGAACTAAACGAACTTTACGAAAATTACAAAAATTTCTATCCAAATTTAAGTGAAAGGGACCTTAAGCAATCAATATTACAAGAATTGATAAACAACAAACTGATCTTGCAGGCTGCTAAAAAGGATACGACCATTGCTAAGCCAGGAGCAGAAGAAATAAATCGGGCTCTTGAAGAGAGGATTAAGCTATTTGAACAGCAATACGGATCGGAAAACTTCGAAGACATGCTAAAAAGCCAAGGTCTCACAAGAGAAGCCCTGAAAGAGATGTATAGAGAAAATATTTCGGATGAGATTCTTGTACAAAGGTACATAGATAAATACGTTAGGCCTAAAATACAAGTCACTCCTCAAGAAGTAAGAAACTTCTACGATCAGTACAAAGATTCTCTTAAAGAACCTGACCTTTACAGAATTTCCCACATTTTAATAAAGGTGAGCGTGGATTCTGCTCAAGAATCAGCCGCTCTAAAAAAAGCCCAATCACTGTATAACCAGATAAAGAAAGGGGCAAGCTTTGAAGACTTAGCCAATAGATATTCTGATGACAGAGAATCCGCATCTTACGGTGGAAAAATAGGAACGATACCAAAAAATTTCTTTCCACCTGAAGTCCAAGAAAAGCTGGATAAGTTGAATCCCGGAGAAGTATCGGAACCAATTAGGGGAGATTACGGCTATCACATTTTTAAACTATTAAACAAGACACAAAACACTTATGAATTAAAACACATCCTTGTAAAAATAGAGCCAAAAGCAGAGGAATGGAATAAAGCTTACCAGAAAGCACAATCCATAAAAAATAAAATTGAAGTTCAGAAACAGGATTTTGAAACTTTGGCAAAAACTTATTCTGATGATGAGGATACGAAAGACCTGGGCGGAGACCTCGGCTGGGTGCCCCTTACCAATCTCCCCGACGAATTTAAACAAAAACTATCCAATGCGAAAGTTGGAGACATCCTTATTATTAAGGGACAAAATGGCTATCATGTTGTAAAGGTGAATGATAAGAAGGTAGGTAAAACCCCCGAATTCTCCGAAATACAGCAGAACATTAAGCAATACATTGAAAACATGAAACTACAGGAAGAATTAGCGAATCTCATAGAAGATTTAAAGAAAAAGACATTCATTGAAATTAAAGAATTTTGAGAATAGACCTTTTCCTTAAAAAAGTTGGCCTTTTAGAATCTCGGTCAAAGGCAAGGAGTTTAATTATAAAGGTAAATGGAATGGAGAAGAAACTTTCCTATGAGATAAAAATTGGTGACGAGATTGAAATCCTCAGAAAAGACGGGGAATATTTGAGATTTCAAGTACTTGACATTCCTTCGAAAAGTGTCCGGAGGGATGAACGCGAACATTATTTCAAAATCTTAGAAAAAGGAAAAGCAACCAACTTTTTAGAAAGGGAGCAGAGCTTCTTGAAATGGCTGTTCGAAAATCACTGATTTTAATTGCACTTTTTACAACCTCCTGTGCCTATTTTAATACCTTTTACAACATAAAAATATACTTCAGAGAGGCTGAAAAAATATACCAAGAACAAGGACAGCTAACCCGTGAAGCTACAACCCGATACAACAAGGTTATAGAGAAAAGCTCTAAAATTTTTGAATATTACAAGTCCTCACAATACGTAGACGATGCTTTATTCTACACCGCAATTGCTTATAAAAGGCTGGGCAATTATACACAAGCAAAAATCAAATTTGAAGAGTTATTCAAATACTTTCCAGACTCAAAATACCACAAAAAAGCCCTTCTGGAATATATTGACCTCTTGATTGTGATAAACTACATAGACGAAGCAATAACAGCGATAAAGAGAAATCCTGAACTAACAAAGGACCCTGATTTTCTTATGGTAAAAGCTAAACTCTTTTACGCCAATGGCGAATATCGGGACCTCTTAAACCTTGTAAAGGAAAACTGGAAGGCACTGCAAAAAAACCCCTCGAAGAAAATGATATATAGCCTTGCCTTGGATTGTGCAATAAAGGTTGGAGATACCGATATAGCAGAAAATCTCTTGAAACAGCTGGAAAAACTCGCAAACAGTGATAATGAAAGGGTATACCTTATAACTACCAGGGCAGAAATGCTCGCAAAAAAAGGAGAATATGAACAAAGCGTAAAAGTTTTAGAGGAAGCCGGTTTTCTTGAAAACTCGCCTCAGTACCGGATCATAAAATATGAAAAAGCAAGGATACTAACACAAAAGGGCCTTTATGAACAAGCCCTAAACGAGCTAAAAAGCATTGAAGAAACCTCTCTCAGGGATTCAGTTTATTTCAAATCTCTTTTCTTGAAAGGTAAAATTATGGAGACTCTGGATAGTTTAACCTTAGCTCTTTCTATATATCAGGACTTAAGAAACTTCCCCATACCACAAAGTATTAGAGAAGAAGTTGAATTGAGGTACCGGACAATACTGGAGGTTTCATCAGATTCTCTCGGAGAATCCGACGAAAGCAAACTTCGCAAAGCAGAGTTGTTCCTCTACGATCTCAAAAATCCTGAAAAGGCCTTGAAAATATACGCAGAATTAACGGATAATGCAAAGAGTGAGGAGGTAAGGCTAAAGGCCCTTTATGCTCAGATGCTAATTTACCTGTTCCATTTAAACAGCAGGGAAAAAGCCAAGGAAATTGCAGAAAAGATAGTCAAAGAATTTCCTTTAAGTACACAAGCCTCTAAAATTTTGGAACTAAACCTGTTGAATGTTAAAAGAGAATAACTTATAATTTTTCACGTTATGGCACTTTTTAAAACGAAAGAACCTATAATTCTTTCTTACGTGTGGGATAATCCAACAATAACAAAAAATCTTCCCTTTGAAGAGCAGCGTTTTCTCCTTGTGAAGATTCGACCATTGGAATTGCCCCCCCTTCCTAAGGTAAACCTCATCCTCGTCCTTGACAAAAGCGCCTCGATGGAAGGAGACCCATTAGAAAACCTTAAAAAGGCGGTGAGAGAAATACTTCAAATTTTAGACGACGATGACCACATAAGTATTATACTCTTTGATTCGGAAGCTAAGGTTTTGGTCTCAAATACCCCTGCTTCACACAGGAAAGAAATCCGAACAAGAGTTGAAGACATCTTTCCCATTGGGGGAACCTCCATAGATGAAGGAATGGAATTAGGAATTCAAGAGGCCGAAAAGTTCAGGGCTCCAGATGTGCTAAGTTGGATGATCTTGCTTACCGACGGTAAAAACGAACATGGTGATAATAAGCGCTGTTTAGATCTTGCACGAGAGGCAAGAAAAAAGGGAATAAATATCTCTACTATTGGCTTAGGGAGAAAATGGGACCCTAAGTTACTCGAAGAGATTGCAGACCTCTCCGGTGGAAAAATGTATTTCGTGGAAAATCCAGAAGATTTGAAGGAAAGATTCGTGAAGGAATTTCAAAGCATCAAAAATGTAGCGTACCGCGATGTTTCTTTGAAGGTCAGGTTGGAGAAAAATGTTCGGATGTCCGATGTCTCTCCAGTCTTTTTAGTAACCCCTCAAATCAAGAAAATCGAACCGCTATGGGATGGAACACAGTGGATAATTGAAATTGGAAATATTGAAAGAGATAAAGAAAAATTGCTCCTTTTCCAGCTTTTTATTTCGGAGCCGGAATCAAGCTATATCAGTAAAATTTTTGAGTACGAAATAGAGTACAAAACAACGCTGGGCGAAAGACAAACCACGCAGACACATAACGTTGTGCTTGAAGTAACAGAAAGTTATATCTCACAATTTAACGAAGAAGTTAGAGAAACCTTAGAGAGATTGAGCCTTTACATCCAGCAGGAACTGGCAGAAAAATATATTGACGAAGGAAAGCCACTGGAAGCATTAACAATATTACAAACAATGGTACAAACTGCGGTGAAGTTTGAAAATGAAACCTTGAGAAAATTAGTTGAAGAAAACATCAAAAAGGTAAAAGCTGAAGGCTCCTTGCCTGACGAATATAGAATAATGACCAAATATCAAACAAAGATGGTTGAAGAATGAAGTGCCCAATATGCGGTTTTCAAAATAAAAGCGGTGTTAAATTCTGTGAAAGATGCTTTTCAGCCCTTGACATATTCAGCGTTAAACCCGAGGAAGAAGGCGTCTACTGTCCGAATGGCCACTGGAATCCTTCAGGAGTCAAATTCTGCACGCTGTGTGGGGCTCCAATTCAAAAAGCCGAAATTTTGTTGAGCCCATATGTTTTTGTAGACAAAGAAACAGGAGATCTCGTTTCCATTCCTTTGGCAGAAAATGAAGTAACAACAGTGGTTATAGGAAGAAAAAGCAATGAGTTCACTCCGGACGTTGACCTTTCCCCCTTTAGAAACTCTGCAACAGTATCAAGAAGACATGCAAAACTAACTATAGACAAAGTAAGTGGTGAAATAGTTATCGAGGACCTCGGTAGCACAAATGGTACTTATATAAACGGCGAACGATTAGAACCCCAAAAACCTTATAAACTTCATCCAGGTGATATAGTGAGTTTCAGCAAAAAACTACATTTAGTATTTGAGGTCAGAGAGCTATGAGGCTTTTGAGATGCCCAAGATGCAATACTTTTAATGCGATGGAAGCAGAAAAGTGCATCATATGTGGTTTTGAACTCAACTCAAAATTTTGCCCTAAATGTGGAACTAAGGTAGAATTAACCGCTGAGGTATGTCCTAACTGTGGGTTTAATCTCGTACGTCTTTTCTTTACCCCCTTTCCTTTAAAGGAAATTGCAGACAAAAAATACAAGATTCTCTCGAGAGAGAGATTTGGTAGAATACTTCAGGAAGTAAATCCCAATCTAACTAAACTTCTTGTAGAATCACCAACTCAACGCTTTTATGCGGTTTCAGGTAACCTTGTTGACATGATCGAAGTTGAACCCAAAGAATACGTTCCTGTAATTGAAAAACCCCAGGAAATAAAAGAAATAAGACAAATTTGGGATGAAAACGGCGATAAGGAAAAAATCGATTTTTTAAGAAAATTAATTCAACTAATAACTACCCACAACCTTTTCTACCCTGACAAAATAGAAGAGGTGATTTTTGATGAAAGAAACAGGCCTATTTTCCAGGTCTCCACAGAGAGGAAAAAGGGTTTTATAAGCCCCAGTGAATTTATATGCAAAATTATCCCGGAGCTTAAAGGAGCAAAAGATTCACTCTGGGAAAAGAAAAAAAGTGAAATCGTCAAGGAAAAATGCGATTTAGTAATAATAAACAAATGGCTCAAGGAATTAGAGCAAAAATTTAGAGTGCCCAAAATTAGATACGCAGGAATAAGCGATAAAGGACCCGCCAGAGCCAACAACGAAGATGCAATCCTTTTATTCCATACCAACTGGGAATCCCATGTTAAAGAATCCTCCGAAACACATCAGCGATACCTTTTTGTTCTCTCTGATGGCCTCGGCGGACATGAAAAGGGAGAAATTGCAGCAGAGCTCATTATTGAAGGAATTAAAAAAGAGTTTATAAAAAACCTTATACTTAAGAAACAAATCCAAGTGGAAGATGTAATTGACTCACTTCAAGTCGTAAACAATCGCATCTACTCATTGAATCTCGATAAGGAGAGTCAGACTGACAAAATGGGAGGAACCGTTTCCGGAGTAATTGTTGATAATGGAAGATTTATAGTTTTCAACGTAGGAGACTCACCCATTTTCATTTTTTCCGATAACATTGTGACAGAAATATCTACAAGGGATGTATCGAACACAAGATCTAAGGCAATTACACAGGCAATTGGAGTCAAGGATTCCGAAAGTATTAATATACACATTGATGAATTGAAAACGCCTGAATCAAAGTTTAAAATTCTCATCTGCTCCGATGGTCTAACAGATGTTATGGAGCCTGAGGAAATCAAAAAAATTATTGGAGAGAAAGAGGATTTAGATGAAGTTTGTACGAAGCTTATTCAGGAAGCATATAAGAGAAAAGCAACGGACAACGTTAGTGTAATAATAATTGAGGCTGAAAGAGAGACTGTAATAGGTAGGGCACAATGAAGAAGTGTCCTAAGTGTGGCAAAGAAAATTTAGACAATGCAGTTTTCTGTGCCTTCTGCGGCCAAAAGTTTGAAGAGTTAACTTGTAAAACATGTGGGGCGAGCAACCCCCCTCAGGAACTATTCTGCGTGAAATGTGGTAGTCCACTTACTGAAACTCCCGCAATTGTTGAAAATCGATACAAATTAATTAGAAAAATTGGAGTTGGTGGTTTTGGGAAGACCTATCTTGCCGAAGACCTGCAACTCTTCGGGAAAAAGGTAGTGATAAAAGAATTTAACATGAATGTCAGTAAATTCGAAGAATTTGTCAAATACACGCAAAAGGAAGGAATGGTTCTTGCGAAGCTTAACCACCCACAGATTCCAAAAATTCATGGATTTTTAGAAGACAAAAAAAGCGCAAAAATTTATTTAATTCAGGATTTCGTTGAAGGTAAGAATCTCCGGCAAATCCTTGCGGAGAGGAAAAAACTCGAAGAAGACGAAGCAGTAATTGTCTTAAAAGATGTCCTCGACATTCTTCACTATCTTCACTCCTTTAATCCCCCACTGGTTCATAGAGATATAAAGCCAGAAAATATAATAGTAGATACTAATGGAAAGGCCTTCCTTGTTGACTATGGAGCGGTAATTGAATATAAGGCAGATCAAAAAGATCGGGAGATAATCTATACAAAGGGCTACGCAGCACCACAACAAAAGCAAGGTTATTCAAGCCCCTCTACAGATCTTTATTCCTTAGGAATCGTAGCCATTGAGATTCTAACAGGTTTAACTCCTGAAAAATTTAAGGATGAGGAAACGGGTGTAGTAGATTATTCTGTGATTAAAGATTTGAGTGTGGAGCTCAGGGACTTCCTCATGCGAATGACAAAACCATCGCCCGCTGATAGATTCAAAAACGCTGCAGAGGCCAAAAGTGCCCTCGAAGTCATAGAGAAAATAAGAACTCTTAGAGATATAAAGATAAGCCAGTACAAGGGAAAAATAGGAGAAAAGGAACGAAAAGAAATCATAGATATGGCCCATAAACTGGGGATACCTTCCGACATCATCAATAAGGTAATAGATGAAGAAAAGCATAAGGCTACATCAAGACCTACGACTCCAACAAGCGCAGTGGCGACTTCTCCCTTTGTTACCAGACTTTCTATGGCCTCACAAACAGGAACCGTAACAACCATCAAAATGCTCGGAAAGGTCCAGGCTCATCAAGGTGCGGCGATTAAAGTGATTTTCTCTCCCAAAGGTGATATGATGATAACAGCGGGACTTGACGGTGTTGTTAAAGTCTTCGGAACAACTGAATGGGAAAGAAAAATATCGCTGAAAGCCACAACAGAAGAGGACGCAATAACCGATATAAAAGTATCTCCAAATTCTCAATTTCTTGTGGTATCAACCAAAAGCGGGTCTGTAAAATTTTACGAAACTGTTGGATGGGCACGTGTAAGCACAGTAAAAATGCAGAATGACGAAATTTCGGAAGTGGCTTTTTCTCATGATTCAAGATTTCTTTTCGCAGGTGGCTATGAGAACATAATCTCAATATTCGACCTCATTAAAATTGAAAAGTTAGGAGCTTTGACGGGACATAATGCGTGGATAAGCTGCCTTGAACACTCCCCTAAAGCGCCCATGTTAGTTTCCGGCTCATGGGACGGCACTGTTATAATATGGGACACTTCAAATTTAAAGCAAAAATTAGGTGTGAAAGAACATCTCGGGCAGGTAAAGAAGGTAAAATTTGCAAGCTCCGGTAGGTTTTTCGTAACGGTCGGTAACGATGGAAGAATTACTATTTGGGATTCAACTACTTTAAATTTTGTCAAAAAACATCAATTATCAGAAGATTCGAGAAATATCGTGGATATAGCCATAACTCCAGACGAAAAACACCTTCTTATTGCCTTAGAAAGTAGGCTATTTGTGCTTGAGCTTGAATCTCTCGAAAAGAAAACAGAAATAGACCTCCAATCAAGAAGATGCACAAGTATAAGTATCTTTCCCCAGAAAAACTATTTTGCAACCAGTGATGTAGACGGTTTGATCAAACTTTGGAAATTGGCAGGATTGTCATAGATCAATATTAAATATCACCCTTTCTCTTTTCATACGTTCAGCATAAATAATATGAACTATATTCGTTGCAGCTTCCGTAACTGAGCCACTTACAACCCAGTATTCATAACGTTCAGCCCATTGGAGTTCTAACTTAGCTCTTTCAAGCCTTTCAGTAAGCTCTTCTTCGCTTTCTGTTTTCCTCAAACTCAACCTCCTCTTAAGCTCATCGAAAGAAGGCGGTAACAGGAAGATGGAAACCAAATCCTTACCAAAAATTCTTTCCAGAGAGTTTCTCCCTTGTATGTCCAGATCCATGATCACGTCTTTACCTGCCTTTAAAGCCTCCATTACCGGTTCTCTCGGGGTTCCGTAGTACTCACCTCCGAAAACCTTAGCCCATTCTAAAAGTTCTCCCTTCTCTATCATCCTTTCAAATTCTTCCTTTGATACGAATTTGTAATCAACCCCATCTATCTCATTGGGACGAGGGGACCTCGTCGTCACCGAAACAGAGTAAAAAAGATTGGGTTCCAGCTTCCTAACCTCACTCAGTACTGTGGTCTTGCCAGTGCCCGAGGGAGCAGAAATTACAACTACAAAGGGTTTGTGGTTCATTCTACGGTCACACTCTTTGCAAGATTCCTTGGTCTATCAACATCACACCCTCTTCCTACTGCAACGTGGTAAGCAAAAAGCTGGAGAGGAATTATTGAAACAATCGGCGTAAATAGTTCATTAACACTTGGAACCTCAAAAGAATAATCACTTAATGCTTTCATTCTTTCGTCGCCTTCAGTAATTACGGAAAGAATGATACCACCCCTTGCTTTTACTTCTTCCAGATTGTTTATCGATTTTTCGTAGACCGAGGTATGAGGATTAATAAAAACGACCGGCAAATCCTTATCCACAAGAGCAAGAGGACCGTGTTTCATCTCGCCAGCCGCATACCCTATCGCATGGATGTAGGAAATTTCCTTAAGCTTTAATGCACCCTCCAACGCCGTCGGATAATTCACTCCACGGCCCAAGAACATAAAATACCTGGCATCAAGAAACCTATTAGCTACTTCCTTGATTTCTGAGTTCTTATCTAATACTTTTCTTATCATCGAAGGGATCTGATAAAGTTCTTTTCTCAGCGTTTGAAATTCATCTTCGGAAACATACCCGCGCAGCAATCCAATTTCAAGACTGAGCAAGGTAAGAATCAATATCTGTGCTGTATAAGCTTTGGTTGAAGCCACGCCGATTTCGGGCCCTGCATTGATGTACAATACATAATCCGACTCTCTGGCAATAGAACTATCCTTCACATTAACGATTGACAACACCTCTAACCCATTTTCCTTCACCATTTTGACGCCCGCAAGGGTATCCGCAGTTTCACCGGATTGGCTGATAGCGACCACAAGGGTGTTTGAATTTAGAACTGGCTCTCTATAGCGGAATTCCGACGAGAAATCAACATCCGTCTGTATTTTTGCAAGCTTTTCCAGTACATATTTACCAACAATCCCTGCATGCAGCGATGTTCCAGATGCCTGAATAAGGATTCTATCTTTATTTAACAGCAATCTTCTTAGGTTGAAGTCCTTTAAAAGGGTAACTTCATTTCCACGTATATAATATTCCAGATTTCTGGAAATTACCTCGGGTTGTTCGAAAATTTCTTTTAACATGAAATGGGGAAACTGTCCTTTCTCTGCCATATCGACAGTCCACTCAACCTTAGAGACTTCTTTCTTTTTCTCGTTTCCGCTAAAATCCATCACTTTCCAACTATCTTGGGTCAGTACAGCTATCTCTCCATCGGCGAGGGGTATCACTTCTTTGGTATGTGCCAAGAGTGGAGTGACATCAGAAGCCAAAAACATCTCCCCTTTTCCAATTCCAACTATGAGTGGACTATTCATTTTAACGCCTATGATCTTATCAGGCTCAATGGAAGAGACGATAACGAGAGCAAATGAACCTTTAAGTCTATTAACGGTTTTCAGAACAGCGTCAACGAGAGAACCTTCATAATACTCTTCTATGAGGTGGGGGACTACTTCACTGTCTGTTTCAGAGATAAACTTATGCCCGTGAGACTCCAGTTCTTTTTTTAGTTCTTCAAAATTTTCGATAATTCCATTATGGGCAACGGCGATTTGAGACTTGCAATCCACATGGGGATGGGCATTTATGTCATTAACTTTTCCATGAGTTGCCCACCTCGTGTGTCCTATTCCAACTTTTCCGTTAAAGGCCAATCCATTGACAAGATTGTAAAGGTCACCAATTCGGCCAGCACGCTTTCTAACTAAAAGCCTATCGTTATGGATAACAGCTATACCTGCTGAATCGTAGCCCCGATATTCCAACTTTTCGAGACCAACGAGAATCACAGAATCCAGGTCTTTATTACCAATATAACCAATAATCCCACACATTTTAACAAACTGCCGGAGGAGGGACTCGAACCCTCACGGCCTTGCGGGCCACCGACTTTTGAGGCCGGCGCGTCTTCCAATTCCACCACTCCGGCGTGTGGTTAATTATAAAACTTCAACCATTTACATTCAAACAAAGACAAATAACTTGGCATTTCATACCCTTTGGTTTATACTAAAAAACGCTCGGAGAGGTGCCCGAGCTGGCCGAAGGGGCACGATTGGAAATCGTGCGTACCCCTAAAAGGGGTACCGTGGGTTCGAATCCCACCCTCTCCGCTTTTGTTTAATTTGAATTTACGTCCCTTCAACAGTATAATATTTGAAATGGAGGAGAAGTAGATGCGTACTTTTTTGCCAAAGGTTGAACAAATCGAGAGAAAATGGTTCCTAATAGACGCTTCGGGTATCGAATTGGGGCGTCTTGCTTCAAGAATAGCATTGCTTCTTCAGGGAAAACGAAAAAGGATATATACACCTCACATCGATACCGGTGACTTTGTAGTGGTAATCAACGCCGAAAAAGTCGTTTTGACAGGAAAGAAATTGGATCAGAAAGTCTACTATCACCACTCAAATTATCCCGGGGGATTGAAGGCAAGGACAGCGAGGCAAATCCTCGCAACCCATCCGGAAAGGCTGATTGAGCTCGCAGTTAAAAGAATGCTCCCAAAAAATAAACTCGGTCGGAGGATGTTTTTGAGACTCAAAGTTTATAAAGGGTCTGAGCATCCTCACAAGGCCCAGAACCCTCAACCAATTGACATATTGAAAATAAACTAAGGAGGTTAAAACTTGGAAGGCGCCAAAGTAATTTTTGCTTGGGGATCCAGAAAAAGAGCAGTAGCAAGGCTTCGTCTAAAAGAAAATGGCAAGGGAAGAGTCTACGTAAATGGACTCAGGCCTCTGGAATATTTCAAAAGGGAGGACTTAGTGATACATGCGCTCGAGCCACTCAAAATAGTCGGATTAGAAGGAAAATTCGATGTCGTTTGCAAGGTTGAAGGTGGCGGCAAGTCAGGTCAAGCTGGTGCAATGAGGCTTGCCTTAGCAAGAGCATTGAAAACTTTTGATGAAAACCTAACCGAGGTGCTTAAGAAGTTCAGATTGTTATCAAGAGACCCAAGAGAAAAGGAGAGGATGAAATATGGAAAGAGCAAGAGAAGAAAATCTCCACAATACTCCAAGCGATAATAACATTGCATTTCCAATTACTTTGAAAGACCTTCTCGAAGCGGGAGTACAGTTCGGACACAAAAGAAGGCGCTGGAACCCAAGGATGAAACCGTTTATCTTTACGGAGAGGGACGGTCACCATATAATTGACATTAGGAAAACATATGAAAAGCTTCAAGAAGCATACAACTTTTTAAAGCGTTTATCTTCCCGTGGCGGAACAGTACTTTTCGTTTGCACCAAAAAGCAAGGGAAAGATATTGTTGCAGAAGAAGCAAAAAGGTGTGGTGCCTTCTATATGACAGAAAGGTGGCCCGGTGGAACCCTTACCAATTTCGAAACCATAAGAAGCAGAATCAATCGGATGAAAGAACTAATGCAAATGAAAGAAACGGGAGAACTGGAACAGTACCCAAAGAAAGAACAACTTCTTATGCTAAAAGAACTGGAAAAGTTACAAAAGGTCTTTACCGGAATTATGGACATGGAGACTCTACCCGATGCTGTCTATATCGTTGACCTCGTGAAAGAGGATATAGCCTTGAAAGAAGCCAAGCGCCTCGAGATACCCGTGGTAGCAATTGTAGATACTAACGCAGACCCAAGCCAGGTTGACTACCCTATCCCGGGTAACGATGATGCCATAAGGTCAATTGCCCTCATAACCAGGACTCTTGCCAATGCCATTCTTGAGGGCAAACAAGGTGAAGAAACGACAAGGGTCGAGAAGAAAGAAGAATAAGGAGGTTTGAAACAATGTCAATTCCAGCAAACTTGATTAAAGAGCTAAGGGAAAGAACGGGTGCCGGTATTTTAGATTGCAAAAAAGCCCTTGAAAAAACAAACGGAGATATTGAAAAGGCGGTGGAAGAGCTTAGAAAAATGGGGCTTGCGAAGGCCGACAAAAAGCTTGACAGAGAGACAAAAGAAGGGATTATTGAAGCCTACATTCATCCGGGCGCAAGGCTTGGTGTTCTCGTAGAGGTTAACTGTGAAACGGACTTCGTCGCAAACACTGACGAATTCAAGAAACTGGCCCATAATTTAGCTTTGCAAATCGCTGCCATGGCCCCCAAATATGTAAAAAGGGAAGACGTGCCACAGGAAGTTATAGAAAAGGAAAAAGAAATCTTAATGGAACAGCTCAAGAGGGAAGGAAAACCTGAAAATGTGATTCAAAAAATCGTTGAAGGGAAAATGGAGAAGTTCTACCAGGAAAACGTGTTATACGAACAGCAATTCTTTATGCAACCCGATATCACCGTTGAAGAGTACATAAAACAACACATAGCAAAGTTCTCAGAAAATATCAGAGTCAAGAGGTTTGCGAGGTTTAAAATAGGTGAAGAGTAAGTATCGCCGAGTCCTTCTTAAACTCTCAGGCGAGCTTTTTGGCAACGAGAAAGAAAATTTAGATATCAACTTTCTCAACAGAATTTCAAGGGAAATTGCTTATTGTTCTAAGGAACTGGGTACTCAAATTGCTATCGTAGTTGGTGGTGGTAACATTGTCCGCGGTAAAACTATAGAGAAACTTGGCTTTGATAGAGTATCCGCTGACTACATGGGAATGCTTGCAACAGCTATCAACAGTATGGCTCTTCAAAATGCGCTGGAAAAGGAAGGCGTTGAAACGAGAATAGTAACTGCTATTGAAATTAGAGCAATAGGAGAACCCTTTATAAGAAGAAAAGTTCTCAAGCACTTAGAAAATAACAGAATTGTTATCTTCGCCTGTGGGACTGGAAATCCTCTTTTTACCACGGACACCGCAGCAGCCCTAAGGGCTGGGGAGATCAAGGCCGAAATCCTCTTTAAGGGAACAAAGGTGGATGGAGTATACGATAAAGACCCTAAATTACACAGCGATGCAAGGAAATTCGAATATCTCGATCTCAAAACAATGCTAAAATTAGAACTTGAAGTCATGGACCAGACCGCAATTGCCCTTTGTCGCGAAAACAAGATTCCTATACTGGTTTTCGATATTACGGAAGAAGGGAATCTGACAAAGGCACTTATCGGGGAAAAAATAGGCACCTTTGTTGAAGTTTAGTCTTTCCAGAGGAGGCAGTGAATATGCTGGATAAGATATATAAAGAAGCGGAATCCAAAATGAAAAAAACCTTGGAAAATTTTGAAAAAGAAATGTCAAGATTAAGAACCGGACGTGCTACTCCGTACCTCCTCGATGGCATTAAAGTAGATTATTATGGGTCTCAAGTTCCTATAAACCAGGTTGCAACCATTCAAATACCCGATGCCTCAATGATTATAATTCAACCGTGGGACAAGTCTGTAATAGGTGAAATTGAACGAGCAATAAAAAAAGCTGGACTGGGACTTAATCCTCAAAGTGATGGCAATGTTTTAAGGATACCCATCCCACCCCTCTCAGAAGAAAGGCGCCAGGAACTTGTTAAACTAATTAGGAAGTATGCAGAAGATGCCCGAGTAGCCATAAGAAACATAAGAAGAGATGGTATAGACCAAGTTAAGAGGATGGAAAAGAACAAAGAGATCAGTGAAGACGATTCTAAAAAAGCCGAAAAGCAATTTCAAGAACTTCACGACAAGTACATTGAAGAAATTAACAAGTTGCTAAAACATAAGGAGAAAGAAATTCTTGAAGAGTAACCTGCCTCAGCATGTTGCCATCATAATGGATGGCAATGGCCGCTGGGCAAGGGAACGTGGGCTTCCACGCTACTTAGGCCACAAAACAGGTGCAGAATCTACAAGAGAAGTTATAAAAATCTCTCAGCAACTTGGAATTAAATATTTAACCCTTTATACCTTTTCAATAGAAAATTGGCGAAGGCCGAAACAAGAAGTCGACTTTTTGATGATGCTATTAAAAAAACTTATACGAGAAGAAGTAGACAGCCTCTATAAAAACAATGTGAGACTGGACTTCATTGGCAAAATTGATTATTTTCCAGAACCTCTGATTCAAGAGCTAACCAGAGCCAAGGAAAAAACAGCGAGTTGCACAGGCTTGCACGTGATTTTAGCACTCTCATACGGGGGAAGGGTTGAGATTTTAGACGCAGTAAAAAAAATTGTCAAAGAAGGTATCAACCCCGACAACATTACAGAAGAAGTTTTCAAAAAATATACCTATTTGCCTGACATACCTGAACCAGATTTGTTAATAAGAACAGGGGGCGAGGTCCGCATTTCAAATTTTCTGTTGTGGCATATTGCATATACCGAACTTTACTTCACACCCACTTTATGGCCCGATTTCAGAAAAGAAGAATATCTAAAAATCATAGAGGATTTCGGTAAACGGGAAAGGAGATTTGGTGGGGTCATTGAAAGCTGAACTCAAGGTAAGAACCCTTACTGCCCTCTTCTTAATTCCAGTGGTTTTAACTTTAATATACCTGGGAAAATTTTACTTTGTCCTTCTTGTGATGACTGCCTTCGGACTCGCGCAATGGGAATTTCTAAATCTTCATTCGGTTAAAAAAAATCTTACAATATATACAACATTCCTCCTTGTCATTGCTCTTCTTGGTTATTACATGCGCTATCCTTTGCTTATCCTGATTGTAATTTTGCTCCTCTACTTTCCCATTCCCATCTTATGGAGCAGGGATTACAAAATTAAAGAATTTGCCTTAGCAGTTTTTATTTTTGTATATACAATCACAGGAGCCATTTCGGTGCTTATAATACGAGAAAAACTTGGAATACGGGGAATTTTCTTTTTCCTTTTTCTTATATGGATCTTTGACAGCATGGCATACATTGCCGGTTACTTCTTTGGTAGACACAAACTGGCTGAAAAGGTGAGTCCCAAGAAAACGATAGAAGGATACATTTATGGAATCCTCTTTACAATCCCCTTCGGGTTTTTACTTCATTTTTTGAAAATTACACCTTCACACAATATATACTACAACATAGCCCTCACCATTATAATCGCCATCCTATCCCAAATTGGTGACCTCGTAGAATCAGCCTTCAAAAGGGAAGTCGGAGTCAAGGATTCTTCAAACCTCTTTCCTGGGCACGGTGGGATGCTTGATCGCATAGACAGTATTGTTTTTACAGCACCATACTTTGCTTTGATTACATGGATTTTAAAAATATGGAGATAAAAGAGTTCCAAAAAATCATAAAAGAAACTTATTTTGAGAAAGATTCAAAACGGGGCCGTGCAGAGACTTTCCGATGGTTCATTGAAGAAATAGGTGAATTGGCAAAGGCAATGAAGCATGAGTCAAAAGAAGAGCTGGTAGAAGAATTTTCCGATGTATGTGCTTGGCTTTTTTCCTTAGCTAACCTTTATGACATCGATATGGAATTTGCTATCCTAAAATACGAAAAAGGCTGTCCAAAGTGTAAGAGTTCACCGTGTCAATGTAAGGAATGAAAGCGCTATATGTCAGAGAAAAAAGCAATCTCCTATGTTATCCTTTCTTCGTTAATCTGGAGTACCTCCTTCCCCGCGGTAAAATTAGGGCTTAGCTACCTTTCCCCAATTACTTTCATATTCTTCCGTTTTCTTCTCGGAACACTTTTTTACGTAATTTTGTTTTTTTTCTTAGAAAAAAACTTCAACACCTATATCTTCAAAGAAAAATCGATCTACCTTCTTGGCACATTAACTTTTCTTTCATACATTTTTCAGTACTTAGGTCAGCAATATACATTAGCGTCTCGCACTGCTCTAATAATAAACCTTTTTGTAATCTGGGTTCCTATCCTTGCAATAATTTTCTTAAAAGAAAAACCGTCAAGGAGACTTCTTTTCTCTTTTGCTTTTCTCCTTCCTGGAATGTTTTTGCTGACCACAGGTAAAAACGTAAAAGAAGTTTTTCATTCACAGATAATGCTCGGCGATGTTATAGTACTTCTTGCATCCTTTTGTTGGGCTTTTTACGTTATCATCTCTAAAAGTCTTCTAAAAAAATACAATTCCCACGAAGTTAACATGGTTACCTTTGGAATTACCGCATTGCTTTCTCTCCCGACCTTTTTGATATTAGATAATGGTACCCAAATGATTTTCAATTGGAAAAGTTTACTCCTTGTAGTACACCTCGCATTAAACTGTACCGTTATTGCATACTATCTATATGTAACGGGACTAAAACACGCCGGTGCAATAAAAACAACTTTTTTCGTATCCCTTGAAGTACTCTTTAGTTTCATTGTTGCTGTTATTTTTCTGGGTGAAAAATGGGAACCCCTCGAACTGGTAGGGGGTGCGATGATGCTTTTAGCCGTAGCTCTCGCAGTTTAAAAGTGGGCAGAGGAGGATTCGAACCTCCGACCTCTGGTATGTGAGACCAGCGTTCTAACCAGACTGAACTATCTGCCCTTGAGTGGATATATTATATTCCAGAGGACCCGAATTTTAAAGTTTTAAATGGAAACTTATTTCACTCCTGTCGGTTTATAATTAAAAAATATGAAAATCCTGTGGCTCGATGATGAAATTGACCTCTTGAAACCCCACATAATGTTTCTTGAGAATCAAGGAATGAAGGTTATAGGAGTTGACCACCCTCTCAAGGCACTGGAAATAGCAAAATCTGAAGATTTTGACGTAATCCTTATAGATTACAAAATGCCACAGATTTCGGGCATAGAATTCGCGAGGGAAATTAAAAAACTGCATCCCAATGTCCCATTAGTACTTATAACTATGGTACAGGATCAGGAAGTCATGGATGAAGCTTACTCTATCGACATTTTCGATTACCTGATTAAACCCGTCCAACCCTCGCAGATCTTAGCAGTATTGAGAAAACTCGAAAAAGACAAAATTAAAAACCGCGCTGAAACACGAAGGATTCTAAATTACTACAATGCAATAAACTCTCTTGGAAACGATTGGACTGATTGGCTGGAAAAGGGTAGACTCCTTTTCTACTGGATGGTAGAAAGTCCCGAAGATGAACTCTTAAAAGAAGAGCTGAAAACTAAAAATCAGGACTTCGCTACGTGGGTTATGAGAAACTATCCAGAACTCCTCCTTAAAGGTGAAATTCCCTTCATTTTCAAAGTTTTTAAGGATTATGTTTTCACTGGACTCAAAAAGGGTGAAAAAATAACAGTAATAGTGTTTGATAACTTTAGATTTGATCAGGCCCTGGAATTATCAAAATCTATACAACCGACCTATAATGTGGAGATACAACCCATTTTTTCGGTTTTGCCCACCGCAACCCAATTCGCCAGAAATTCTCTCTTTTCAGGACATACCCCTTACGATACCGAAAGAAGGAACCCAGGGTGGACGAGGAACAACCTGCATGAAAAGGAACTTTTAGAACAGAACCTCATTGAAAATGGGTTTAAAAATTTTCCATATGTTATAAAAAAGATAAATTCCTTGGATGCCTTCAAACAAGAATCTTTCAATGCTGGCTTGCCACTGGAAGTCTATGTAATCAACTTTTTCGATATGATCTTTCACCTCAGGGAGGCTGAATCTCCCCTTAGAGGACTTATAGAAAACGCAGAAGATTACGTTAGACTATGTAAATTTATCCTTGAAAGTTCTAACTTCTTAGAAAAACTTCACGCGCCCAACATTATCATCACCACCGACCACGGGTGGGTAAGAGGCGAAAAACCGGTAATAATACAGGGCGGTATGGAAGTAACGGAAGGACTACGTTTTAAATTTGGGGATTCTCTAAAAGCTATTGAAGGTAAACCAATAGAAATAATGGACCTTAAAAAATTCGGAATACCCCAGTTTGCAAGAATGCTCTTTATTGCAAAAGGTTACGACTTTTTCATTTACAAAAGTGACCCAGGTAAATATAAGAAAAAATACTTGGGAGGACTTTTCCACGGAGGGATAAGTATCGAGGAGATGATAATACCTCTTATAAAACTTAGAAGGAGGTCATCTTAAAACGCCAATTAACTCCTTCTTTGAAAAGAACTTACCCTTAAACGTTCGTCCATTAACCACCAAGATATACATTCCTTCTTCAAGCTGAGCTCCATTTGCATAATCTGTAACAGTAAAGTCCAACTTTCCGTCCACCAAGAGTTTTTCGGTGAAAAAAGTCTGGACCTTCCTTCCATCCAATCGGTAAAGTTCACCAGTTGCATAAACTGGAAATTCAGGAAACTCCACTCTTACAGCAATAACAGGAACTCCTCTTGAGGGAGCCAGGGCCTTTGAAGAAAGGGAAAGAAGGGCCCCTGTTTGTGGCGGTAAAATCTGAATAGAATTCTTTCTTCCTATAGTGTTTCCCTCCTTAGAAGAGGCCCAGCTATATGGCGAATTGGAGGGCAAAAAGGGCGACACCCTCTCAAGGGAAACATTGAAGGAACCTCCCCATCTCATCGAATAGGCTACCATATCTACAACCTGACCATAGGCATCGTAAAGGAAAATGGTATCCCCCGTATTGTTAAGCGTTGGAAAATTTTTAAGAACAGTGCTATTTGAAACTTGAACTTCTGCAGAAGAAAAAACATAGTATGAACCCGGTTCAAGGAGAATATCATCAATTACGGGCTGTGAACTTTTCACAGGATCCCCTAAAGAAAAACCCTTAAGAGAAAGAGGATCATTTGATGCATTATAAACTTCAATCCACTCTACATCTCCGTTGTACATAATTTCATTTATAACCAGCGGCGGTTTTCCAGCAAAGATCTGCAAAAAGGTCGAATCCAAAATCAACTCCTGAACTCCAATCCAAATTTTTAAAGGGTAAGTTCCAGGTGGAATAAAAAGGGGCCCAATTTCAACTAAAGCAATAGAATCAGGACAGAGAAAAACGCTCACCTCCTCTTCCGAAGGCGGTATAGCTCCTGTTATTTCGTATCTTATTTTTAAAATACCCAAAAACTCGGTTCCCGTATTTAACACCTTCAAAACAAAGGTAAGTTTACACTCTTCTAACCTTTCAAGCTTTAATTCTTTAATCCTGACTTTAAAGGGCTTGGAAACGGAATTTTCCATACCGCAGCTATTACCGTTTTCATCCTCACAATACCTCCAGTTTTCTCCATTATCCGGTCCCCAATAATATTTCCTCTCAAAACTAACACCATCTCTCGTTCTAAGAGGAAATCCGCTGCCGAGGCCAAAGGAGGACAAAACATTCCCATTCCCATCGATGATACAAATTGTATCATTTGAAGAAAAACCATTACCCAAATCAGTGTCTTTTGTTGTCATAACCGAGACTCCATCGGGTAGGTCATAGGGCAGGTGGTTTTCCCCTTCAAGTATATATTCTTTGTCAAGAATAACTCCGTAAGACTTTGGCGGAATTTTTGTTGTAGCCTTTACTTCTGGGTAAAATTGAAGAATTTCAATGAAAGGAACTATACTATCTATCTCGGCATTATCCCTGATTTTAAGAAAAGCCATGTCCACCGTGTCATCATCGGGGTTGTAAACCTCTATAAACTCGTTGCGGTCACCAGGGGATAATGAACCCGTTTCTGACCCTGCCGGGTCAACCATCACTTCAGTGATAATCGGATACACACACACTAATAATGTCAGAAAATTCATAGCGATAAGACAAAGGTCACAGGCCCGTAATTCACCAGTTTTACTTCCATCTTCGCCTGAAAAACACCCTTAGAGACCCTGACCCCTTCGTTTTTAATAGCCAAGCAAAACCTTTCAAAAAATTCACGCGCTTTATCAGGTTCCATACACTCATCAAAGGAAGGGCGCCTGCCTTTCTCAATGCTACCCTCCAGCGTAAAATTTGGCACGGCAAGGATTTCCAGATTCAAATCTTTAACAGAAAGATTCATCTTACCCTGCTCATCTTCAAATATCCTGAGCTCGGTAACCTTCTTCGCCGCTTTAAAAATCTTTTCTTCCGTATCCCCTTTTCTAAATCCCACAAGCAACAAAAGCCCCCAACCTATCTTAGAAACACAAACGCCTTCAACCCAAACTTCAGCCTCTTTAACCCTCTGGACGACAACTTTCATTTTTACCTCCTAAATTTATTTTAATAGAGGAACCTTGGTGTTAAAAAAGCGTGCATTGGTGTGAACAAATTTTCCAACCCTCGTCTACGAGTTATAATACTTTTATGGTAACACTTTTCCTGATTTGCCAGCTTTTAAGTCCGGAGAAAGTTGGCACTTACATATCAAACATGACAAAGGCTTCGCGCATGCGCAATATGGACTCTCTTCAGTTTTATTACAGAGAGTTGAGGAAAGCAGCTACCCCACCTGGGAGAAACTTTCTAAAAACCTATGCTAATGGGCTTGCCATTTTTCTTATGATAACCTCAGACAGCCTTTACGCAAAAGAGCAGTACATAGACAGTGCCATTTACTTTATGGAAGAATGTACCAAGCTCAACCCCGATTTTTCCGATGCCTGGGCAGTTCTCGGTTCCCTCTATGGAATGAAAGCCATAAAAAACCTTACACAACTTGCCTACTGGGGTAAAAAATCAAACGATGCATTCCAAAAGGCCAAATCACTTGATACTCAGAACCCGAGAACATATTATCTGGAGGGTATTTCTTTGTTCTTCCGACCAAAGGCCGTAGGTGGTGGAATTAACAAGGCTCAGAAAAACTTTAAAAAGGCCTTGGAACTTTACCTTAAAGAAAAAAATCCCCTTTCATGGGGATACCTTGAATGCAAGGCCTTTCTTGGGTTTTCTTACGAAAAAGCAAACATGAAGGAAGAAGCTTTAAAAATATATGACGAGATATTAAAGGAAGATCCTGACTACGAGTGGGTAAAAAGGGCGAGAAAAAATTTGACAAATTAATTTTGGGGATTATAATTTCGCAATGCTCTGGAGGTGTTTTATGAATTTCAAAAATTGCACAGTGTTAGTTTTGTTAGGCCTTCTCTTTGCAGGAGAAGACGCAACCCTGAATAAGATAATCACTACCCAATCTCAGAAATATGACAAGATAAAAGATATGACCATGGTTATGGTTGCCCCTGAAGTGGGCGAAATAAAGATTATGAGAAAAGGAGTTAAATCGAGAACAGAGATGGAAATGCCAATAGGCGAAGGTAAAAAAATTCCTTCAATCATTGTTTTTGACAGCCTCGAGTACTGGATGATTTCACCTCTTATAGGTAAAAGGAAAATCTCCTCGAGTGAAGCAAATACTTATGAAGAAGAAAGGTGGTGGGAAAAAGTTAAAGAACCTAAAATTTTGGGTAGTGAAAATCTCAATGGCAGGGATTGTTTTATTGTTGAGTACAAGAATGATAGCGGTAAGGAAACTACCAAACTATGGGTTGATAAGAAAGAATACTTACTTGTAAAAAGCGAGACTACTCAAAAGAAAAACAAAATTACGAATATTTACTCAGACTTCAGAGAAGTCTATGATGATTTAAAAATGCCTTTCAAAATAGAGATTTATGAAAATGGAAAACTTGTAAACACAATAAACTTCAAAGAAATTAAGGTCAACCAGAAACTCTCCGACGACCTCTTCAACATTGACAAGATTGAGGTCAGGCATCTCACCCCACAGGAATTAATGGAACTTATGAAATAACTAAAATTTAAGCCTCTTCAAAATTGGAAACGGGATAATCGATTTCTGCAAGTTTCTGCATTACACGGGTAGCATCTTTGGTCTCAATGATAAGCAGTTTTTTCTCCACATTGACTTCAAAATTCTTCTCACCAATCTCGTGAAGGGCCTTGGTGATCCTCATCTTGCAATGATCACAATGAATATCTGGGATAAACATCCTATACTTGGCCATAAATCCCCCCTTACTTAAGTCTCAAAGAATTCAAAATTACTGATATTGAACTAAAAGCCATAGCACCCTCAGCGATGATTGGGTGCAAAAGCCCTATCATCGCAATGGGGATAGCAACAATGTTGTATAAAAAAGCCCAAAATAGGTTCTCTTTCACTTTCCCCAAAATTTTTTTGGAAAGATAATAAAGTTCAACGATTGACGAGAGCCCTCCCTTCAAAATAACCGCATCCGAATTCTCAATAGCCAGGTCCGCACCACTAAAAATTGTTACAGAAACATCTGCAGCTTTAAGAGCAGGTGCATCATTCACTCCATCCCCTACCATCAAGACCTTGCTTCCCTGAGCTTGAAACTCCCTAACTATATTCACTTTTTCTTCTGGTTTGACTCCGGAATAAACCTTCAATATACCCAGCTTTCCTGCCACATATTTCGCAGTTTTTTCGTTATCACCGGTAACCAGGACAGGTTCGATTCCAACTTTCCTTAGCTCTTCTATTGCCGAATAGCTATCCTCCCTTATTTTGTCTACAAGAACAAAAAAACCTAATTTTTTACCGTTTCTCCTTACCTCAACAACGGTTCCTCCATCATTCAAGTAGGAAAAATACTCCTCCGGATTTTCAGGCTTCCCAATAAAATATTCCTCATCAGCAGACTTCGCACGAATACCCAAACCAGGAATTTCTTCTATTTCATAGCCCTCAAAGGAAATACTATCCTGGAGTAATCTTGTAATAGCAAGGGCAAGGGGGTGATTGGAAAACCTTTCAAAAAAGACCACCTTAAGCAGGTCTTCCTGGGGAAGGTTGTGAAAAACTACTTCAGGCCTCCCTTCAGTTAAAGTACCAGTCTTATCAAACAAGGCATATTTGACCTCAAGAAAGGTTTGCATTATCTCAGCATTCCGAATGAGCAAACCTCTCTTTGAGGCAGAGATTCTTCCTCTCATCAAAGCCATCGGTATAGCAAGCCCAAGAGCACAGGGACAGGCAATAACTATAACAGAAACAAAAGCAAAGAGGGAAAAGGTAAGCCTATCTCCTTGAACTTTTACCCAGGGTAAGAACGTGGAAATTTTTGTTAAAACAGCCCTAAAGCTATCAAAATTTAAATACCAGAAAATAAAACTTGATATCGCTAAGATGATAATGGTAGGGACAAAGTAATTTGTTATCCGATCTGCCACCTTCTGAATAGGAATCCTGGCACCCTGAACCTCTGTCATAAGTTTTATTATTTCAGACACATAAGAATCTTCAGGCCGCTTCTCAACCCGAATTTTGATAGGACCCGTTAAATTTAAAGTACCACCAATTACTTTGGAACCTGGGCCCTTTTCAACGGGGAGAGCTTCCCCGCTGATCATAGACTCATCTACACTCGTTCTGCCCACCTCAATAACGCCATCCGAAGGTATTTTTTCACCAGGCCTAACAATGCATAACATCCCCTCGCTTATGTGCTCTGAAGGTATCGTAATCTCTTCATCATCAACTATAATCCTTGCTTCTTTGGGCCTCAACTGAATAAGTGCCTTTATCTCCCTGAACGCTTTATCCCTCAGAACACTTTCTATGAACCTTCCAACAGTGTGAATGGAAATGATCATAGCACCGATAGCTCCGAAGGAATCAATTTCAAAGCCTGCCATCTTAAAGACCGACGTTAAAAAACAGGTTAAGGTGCCTATAGCAATCAAAGTATCCATATTGGCGTGCAGATGAGACACAGCAATCCATGCACCTTTAAATACATGAAGACCCGCAGTAGAGATGACTAAAAAAGTTAAAATCAGTTCCAATTCGTAATAGAAGGGGATATGAGTGCCCATCATGTGCATGATCATCAACGCACTCAAAGGAATGGTAAAAACTAAAGCAAAAATGAGATTTCGTAGGGCAGTTTTATACCTTTTTCTTTCGACCTCCTCGGGTGGTGACAAAGAGACTCCATATCCAACCTTCTGGACCGCCTCCTTTATTTTTTCTAAATCCAACGGCTTTTCAAGAATTATAAAAGCCTGGCTGGTAGCAAGGTTTACCGCCGCATATTTCACTCCAGGGAGTTTTTTAATTGCCCGTTCAACGGTTTTTGCACAGGTGACACAGGTCATTCCCGTAATGGTGAGATTCAACTTCTCAGGCTGTTTGTTATTCAATCTACCCCCCAAAACAACATATTAGAAAAAGGGGGTGGGCTTTGCCCAACCCCCTATTTTCTTTTTGCCTCAAGATATTTTAAAATTCCGAGGGCTGCCTTTCTCCCTGTTGCAATGGCACTTATAGCATCCGCCCTTTTTGAGACGAGGTCACCACCTGCGAATAGCCCGGGGACATTAGTCATCATATTCTCGTCTACAACTATCTTGTTACCGGTTTTATTGAATCTAAGTTTACTCCTTATTTCATCTGGGAGGAAACTCAAATCGGGTTGCTGTCCAATAGCCATAATCACAGTATCCACTTCCATCTCATAGGTCTTTTCGTAGATAGGCACAGGCTTTGGCCTCTTTGCACCTTCTTCATACACCATTTCACAATCACAATATTTTACCACAAGTTGATTCCCCCTTCTTTCAATCTCAACCGGCAAAGTCTGCGGCATGAATTTCACCCCTTCTGCAAGGGCCTCGTCTTTTTCTTCCTTCGAAGCGGGCATATCTTCTATCCTTCTTCTGTATGAAACAACCACCTCTTTCGCACCAAGTCTCAAGGCAGTCCTAGAAGAATCCATTGCTGTATCGCCTCCACCAATAACCATAACTCTTTCCCCAACAGCGACCCTCTCTCCTTCGCTTACTTTCCTAAGAAAAGTGACAGCGTCCATAACACCTTCCAGATCTTCCCCTTTGATGCCCATTTTTTGTCCTATCTGATAACCTGCACCAATAAATACCGCATCGTAATTCCTAAGTAATTCATCAAAGCCTATGTCTTTTCCAACATGGGTGTTGTATTTAATTTCAACACCTTGCTCCAAGATGAATTTGATCTCTTTGGCGAGGGTCTTTTCGGGCAAGCGATAACGAGGAATTCCGTATCTTAACATACCACCTGGCTTGTCCTTTGCTTCAAAGATAGTAACATCTACCCCGTTCCTTCGGAGATAATATGCTGCTGAAAGGCCGGCAGGCCCAGCTCCTATAACAGCAACCTTTCCCTTACCTCGCTCGGTAGTGTATCCAAGAACCGCACCGTAGTCATCGATCTGCATCGTAGCAAACCCCTTAAGATATCTGATTTGAATAGGGTCTCCTTTCTTGGCATAAACACAGGCATTTTCGCAACGGTGAGTACAGACAATCCCACATACCTCAGCAAGAGGGTTATTAACGTTCATCCATTCAAGGGCCTTTTTGTAATCACCATTTCTAATTTCCGTTATATACTCAGGAATGAACATGCCCGTTGGGCAACCTTGGACGCAAAGAGCACATCCAAGACATCTTACCGACTCTAAATGAGCCTCATCGGGAGAAAATCCTTTAAGAATCCAGTCAAAATCCTTAATTCTCTCACTTGAAGGTCTCTCTGGCATTTCAACCCTTTCGAAATCAAGGAAGTGAGACTCACCCATCTCCCAGCCTGTTCCAGGGCCTGTATCCATTTCTTTCGTAGGAATTATAACGAACTCTTCTTTATTCGGTGTAACTATGTTGTAATAATTGGTAAGTTTGAGAGAACCTGTCGGACAGATATCAACACACTGTGCGCAGTAACTGCATCTTCCATAATCGATTTTAGGCCTTAAACCGGAATCTCCAAGCCTTTCGGGCAATCCAGGGACCTCAACCATTTCTATAGCCTGACAGGTACAGATTTTTGCGCAGTTTCCACACCCCACACAGAGTTCCCAGTCATTGGAGTGAATCCCTCTATAACGCTTTGCAGGTTCCTTTTTTTCAAAAGGAACCCTTACCGTATGGGGTTTCCTGACTAAATATTTTAATGCATCTAAAAACTTGAAGTTCATATTCATATTTCACCTCTCTGCATCTGGTGGACAAATGTCAAGACTAAACAATATTACTGGAATATCAGCAATGTTGGTGCCCGGTCCAATGTGCCTTACCAATTGTAATCCATGGGAAAAACTGGGTCCCCTCACATGAAGCCTGTAGGGTTTAACATCCCCGTCCGAAACAAGATAGAAACCATACTCACCCTTTGAAGACTCCACTTTGACGTATATTTCACCCTCTGGCACTCTGAGCTCAAAGGGATTTCTTAGTTTAATGTTTACAGGCCCTTCAGGTAAATTCTCCATCACCTGCCTAACAATCTTTATAGACTCTTCAAATTCCAGTCTCCTCTGCATTACCCTTGAATAAACATCCCCGTCAGTAAATACCTGCGGAACATTAAACTCCAACCTATCATAAACAAGGTAGGGCTCCGCCTTTCTAACATCATACGGAACGCCAGCTGCTCTCAAATTGGGACCGGTAACACTAAACTTCAAGGCAGTTTCTTTATCAACAACACCTACTCCCTTTGCCCTTTTCTTGAAAATTGGATGTTCAAAGAAAACTTTGTCGTAATCCTTAAGTCTCTTTTCCAGGTAATCCATAAGTTCTAAAACCCTCTCTATATAGCCAGGATCAGGAATGTCTCTCCTCACGCCGCCTATGGTTTGGTAAATGTGATAGATTCTATGCCCAGAAATTTCCTCAAAGCGGTCAAGGATGTAATCTCTATCACCAATTGACCAGTTTGGTAAGGTGTAGAGCCCTAAGGTACCAGCAACACCTCCAAAGTAGAAGAGGTAGGAAGCCATCCTTGACATTTCCAGCATAAACACTCTTAGATATTGAGCCCTTGGTGGTGCTTCAATTCCCATAAGTTTCTCGATGGCCATAGCGTAAAGGACCTCGTTGACATCAGGGTCAGGCACGCAGATTCTTGGAATTAAAGGAAAGTTCTTAATCCACATTCTTCTTTCTATTAGCTTTTCAAAAGCCCTATGCAAATATCCAAGATTAGGCTCTATCTTAATAATAGTATCGCCTTCAGCCCATATGTGATAGTTCATATTACCGGTAACACCGGGATGGGCTGGACCAATAAAATATTCAAAGTCAAATTCCTTTACTCTACTCATCTTTTTCCTCCCGATACGGTTGCTCCATGCGTTTCCATATTTCCTCGGTATAATCCTTTACTCCATACTTTTCTTCGACATACTTGGCAGTATCAAAATCCTTTCTCATAGGCGGAGGCCCATCCCAATCCTCGAGGATAAAACTGTCGAGCCTTGGATGGCCTTCGAAGACGATGCCGAACATTTCATGAATTTCCCTCTCATAATCAAAAGCCATTGGGTAAATGTCGATAGCTGTCGGCATCGTTTCTTTATCTCTCTCCAGTTCAGTTTTTATGAAAACGTGGATGTTTTCGTGGTAAAGGCTAAAAAGGTTATAAATAAGTTCAAATTTACCTCTTTTAATCCAGTCCACACATGTAATAGTGGTTAGTTGGTGAAATCCTTTATCTTTAAGATAAGCCAAAATTGGAAGGACAAGGTTCTTTGGTACCTTTGCATAAACGCGTTTCTCTCTCTGTATCCACACTTCGCCCAAGTCACCAAGAATACTTTTAAGTTCCTCAACAATTTTTTCTTCCATACTCATTTCTGCACTCTCCATTTATTAATATCAAACAATTTCGCTTGATTCTGCTTGTACCAGTCATATCGCTCAATGTAGTCTTTCCACTTATTAGCTTTACCTTCTTCAATCATCTTCCTCAATTTGATAAAAGCATCAATGATTGACTCGGGCCGTGGCATACAGCCAAAGATGTAAAGATCAACGGGTATGTAGAGGTCAAGATTCTTGATAACATTATAAGAATCCCAATAAATTCCACCATTAACGGTGCAGGAACCAAAGCCTATGACATACCTTGGAGTGGGCATCTGCTCGTAAACCATTATAACCCTTTTTAAGGTTTTAACAGTAAGATACCCTGTTATAAGAAGCACATCAGCCTGTCTCGGTGTGGCCATCGGAGCAATTCCAAACCTCTCCATATCAAATCGAGAGGTCATTGTGGGGGGCATTTCTACAGCCCCACATCCCGTGCAGAAATGCACCATCCATAAAGATCTTCCCTGTGAAATTTTAAAAAGTCCCATTTTCACCTCCAGAAGTAGTACTGAAGAATTCCTAAGACAACAAGAATTAGGGGAACTCCCCAGTAAAATCTCACGGCTTGTTCAATTCTGAATCTTGGCATCAAAGCATTAACTATTACTGCCAGCATAAACACGATAAAAGTTCCAGCGAAAAACCAAACAATATTCTGTGGTCCGAAGAAAACGTTAATAAAAAGCCCTGTTTCGACTATTATTCCAATGGCATGCCAGAGCTGAAGAAGGCCAAGGTACTTTCCACCATACTCTACCATGGGACCAGAAGCAATTTCGTGGGGCGCAATAGGTTGATCAAAGGGCTTTTCACCCAGTAGACCGTGAAGGGCAATAAGACCACCCAGCATTGAGAGGGGATACTTTAAACCAGCCCAATTAGGGAATGCACCCTGTTTGACGATAACATCGTAAATGGATGCTGTCCCGTAATGAACAAAAACTGGAAGAGTCGCCATGAACAGAATTATTTCATAACCAAGCATTAGAGAGAGAGCCCTGGCAATACCAATTGTAGCATTAGGATTGTTGGACTCCCCTGCTCCCAAAGCCATTCCAAGAGGTCCAACAACAAGTAAATAAAGAACTACAAAAAGGTCACCCTGAAAGTGGAGAACAGGAGCCCCTTTACCAAGAGGCATAAAGAGAAGAGTCGCTGAGATGCCGGCAAAGGCAATTACGGGACCGAGGGAATGCATCACTCCATGGGATGCAGTTTCCCTTTTGGAAAAGAGTTTCAACACATCGAGAAAGGCCTGGTAAAAGGGTGGGCCGTATCGGTTGTGAATTCTCGCAGTCACTTTCCTCGCTATACCCATATATAAAAGCCCCAAAATGGTTACCAAAATCCAGTATCCAGCAAGTATTAAAATTTTCATAGTTTACCTCCCACCAGAAATACCAAGACTATTAAAAAGAACAGGAGGTACAGGGCATAATCCCTTACGTCTCCCGTGTATATTCTTCTCGTTAGCTCTGAAAAAGCTTTGAAGATAGTCAAAACTCCATTCCAAAACTTTTCTGCGCTTAAGTCCAGAAGCTTCCCAAAGGCCTTTCTCATAAAGCCATAAAACTCCTGTGCATAGTGAGAAGCAAAATCCTCATCTACCCATTCTCCCGCCGTGTAGTTATCTTCTTGCTTTGCTCTGTAAGATCTACCAGCAATGAGGTAGAGAATAAAGCTGAAAGCAAACATAGCGGCAAGAGCAATGCCAGCCACGGGTATTTTCACAAAACCAATCTGAGTTTTCAGGCTATTGAAAGTGAAGAAAACATCGTGATTAAACACAGGCTTTGTAAAACCATAAATTTTCTCAAAAATGACGCCGGGGAACACACCAAAAACGATGATGGGAATAAGGAAGATTATCGTTGCGACTACATATCCAGCCGGTGCTTCTTTCACATCCCTATGTTCCTTATGAAGTTTCCCAAGAAAAATAGAGTGAACCAGTTTATAAGAGTAAAGAAAGGCGGTGATGGATGCAAAGAAGACCAAACTCACCAAGAAGAGGTCCCCTTTCATTATAATTGCTTCATATAAAAGCCATTTGCCAGGGAAACCGATGGTAGGCGGAATTCCCGAGGCAGCGATAATACCTAAAAGGAGGCCGATAAAGGAAATAGGCATCTTCTTTATAAGCCCACCCATTCTTCGCAAATCCGACGTACCCAGTCTGTGGATTACTCCGGCAACCGTTGTGAAAAGAACACCCTCAAATACAAAATGGGCAACGGAATGGAAAATTCCCGCAGAAAAGGAGTAGGGTGTAAATAGACCAAGTCCCACAAGCACATATCCCAGCTGACTAATGCTTGAATAGGCAAGCAGTTTTTTGGCATCATCAGACATAAAGGCATATATTCCACCAAGGAGCGCAGTTATTCCGCCAACCCAGGCAATGATTTCAGGAAGATAAAGATTACTTTTGAAAAGTTCGGCGAAGGTTTTCAACATTAATATTACAAGCCCATAGACTCCCACCTTAGACAATCCCGCTGAAAAGAAGATGGTAAAGGAATCAGAAGCAGAGTAATAGGCATCGGGTGCCCAATTGTGGAAAGGCATCGTGGCGATTTTAACAAAAAATGGTAGAGCAAGAAGGGTATAGATTGCAATCTGAGTGAGAGTCGAAACATTTTGAATCCCGCCAAACCCGATGTTTCCCGAATATTTGAATTTTATGAAAAGCCCGCCAAGGTAAAAGTAAGCTCCGACGAGGGAATATATTATATACTTAAGGGCCGTCTTTTTGATATCGCCTCTCACCCCAAGAAGCAAAATAGCAAAAATCGCTAAAGATGTAAGTTCAAAGTTCATGTAAAGTGTTAAAAGGTCATTTGCCATAATGGTGAGTGACGCAAAGCCGAATGCGAGAAAATAGTAAAGATAGAAGAATGGGCTCCTTTCCTCATGGATTAGTGGAAGGAGTGAAAGCGTAAAGGCAGAGATGATAATCCACAGGAAAAATCTGGATATATCGGTTAAATTAAAGGACATTGCAAACACGCCCATCCTAATAAACTCCATGGTGTCAGGTTTAAGATAAAGAAAGGCAAAAACTAAGGTTCCGACAATTCCAATAACAATAGAAGCAACTCTCAAAACTCGGTGGGAAAGGGCTCCAAAAAAGGTCAAAAAACCAGCTAAAATAGCCAAAAGGGCTAAATTTATGTTGTACATCACAACCCTCCAGCAATTATGCTAATATAAATTGCTTTATTGAGAAGTGCATTTAATGCCCTATTTAACCAAGAAAAGGTAAAGATGGGGTAAAATCCCTGATATACAAGGAAAATGGAAAAAACCACGAGAGAAAAGGCAAGAAGTGGATTTAGCCTTCGGCAAACAGTTTCGCCTCTGAACAGATTGGTGATCACTCTAAAATAATAGAAAGCCTCTACCATAAAGATAAGAATTATCAAAAAGAAAAGGAACAGCAAGTTTGTTCTCAGCAATATTCCAAGGATTTCAATCTTTGCCCAAAAACCGAGGGTAAAGGGAAATCCCATAACGGAAAGGGCGCCAATAGCGAACATCAGGCTTGAAAAAGGATTCACGCTTCTTATATCAATCGTCGCATTCTCACTCATATTATCCATATTGGCAAAAAGTAAGGCCTTTGCAATGGCATGATTAACAATGAGGAGTGTTGCAGCAAAGAAAGCCTCAGGGTGGGAAATCATTCCATAAAGAGCAAAGGCAAGCACCGCAAGCCCCATCTGTCCAATGGAAGAATATCCCAGCATCCGTTTAAGGTCTTTTTGAGCAAGGGCATTAAACTCTGCGACAACAAAGGTAAGAAGGCCGACTACAAGGAGAAGTTTATAGAAAAGAGGATCATCAAAAATTAAGAAAGTTATGCGGAAAAGAAGATAAATAGCAGCCTTGGAAATCAACGAAGAAAACTGAACCGCAATTCGATTGTAAGCACCTTGATAGACGTCGGGAGCCCAGGTATTTAGAGGGAAAAGCTCGGTTTCTACAAAAAGACCCACAAGCATGAACATCCCAGCAAGATATACAATGCCGCTTTTCGCATTCTGCAACTTCAAGGCAATATCTGCTATATTTAGAGTACCTGTAACCTTGTAAAGGATAAACACTCCAAGGAGATAAAAAGATGCTCCAATACTCCCGATAATCAGATACTTAATAGCACCTTCAAGGGCAGGTTTTTCCTTTCTTGAACCAGCAAGTGCATAGGAGGAGATAGCGAGTATCTCAAGGAAAACAAAGGAGTTAAAAAGGTCACCCGTCAAAATGATACCCGATGCCCCAAGTAGGTTCAATAAAAAGAGAATGTGAAACCTGTAATCCTGCTCTTCAAGAAGGTAAGATAAGGCAATGAAGACTCCGATGGCGTTTACAAGAATCAAGAAAAACAGAGAAAAATGATCGACAGCTAAGTTTATACCGAAAGGAGGCCTGAATCCACCTGTCTTAATAACAACAGGAATAAAATCCATTTTTAAAAAGTGATTCACAGCCACATAAAGGTTAAAGGCAGGAAGGATTAGTGTGGCAAAAGCAGGCAGTCTTCTGTGTAAAAGGCCCAAAAGGGGCATTAAAAAGGCAAAAAGAAGCAAAAGGGCAATAATTAAAATTGGATTTACCATTTTAGCTCCTTTAGTTTCTCAACATTAACCGTTCCATATTTTTCTTTAATTCTTATAACCAGAGCAAGTCCAAGACCAAGAAAGGCTATTCCGATCACGATGGCTGTGAGTACAAGAGCCTGAGGTACTGGATCTACGACCTTTTCAAAAACTTCAGGATATCGAGAATAAATCGGCGCTGTAGCACCCTTTATATAACCAAGTGCCACGATAAGGATGTTAATACCACTATCCATAATGGAAAGCCCGAGAAGCATCTTAAAGAGATTTTTCGTTGTGAGAATCACCAGAATTCCCATAACAATCAAATAAATGGGAACCCCGTAAAAGATCAAGCTCTCAATGTTCATCGCCACCCTCCTTTAAATTGTTGAGCGCGGACGTCATTTCACTTCCAACTTTGAAACCGATAAGGATGTAGATAATGGGGATAATCCCTGCACTCACAAGGTAACCAGGCTTTCCCGTTTTTAGAAAATTCCCAAGGAAAGATTTGACGTAGTAAAGTCCAAGAAGTCCGACCAATACGTAAAGGGTACCTGCAAGAACTTCGGTGGTGGTAATATGGAACTTTTTGAATCTATAGTTTTCTTGGGTGACAAGAAGTAAGAGGAAGGAGGTAGCTATAATAACCCCACCGGGAAATCCGCCTCCCGGTGTTAAGTGCCCATGAAGGAAGACGTAAGCCCCAAAGAGAATTATAAGCGGTGCAAGGTACCTTCCTCCCGTTTCCATAATCAGTGTAGGCTTAGGAAGTTTTGCCTTTTCCACCTTAAGTCCAACCAATGTGAAAGCAAGAGCAGTAACAGACAAGAAGAGGACTGTAACCTCGCCAAGGGTGTCAAAACCTCTGTAAATAGTTACAACAGAAGTTACAATGTTAATTCCTCCCAGGTCTTTTACCCCTTTTTCTGTATAGTATCTGGCAACACCGGTCAAAACATTTTCACCAAAGGGGAAGTAGGCAGAAAGGGCAGACAAAATAAAGAAGCCAAAGGCAATTAAAATCAAAAAATAGAGAACTTTTCTAATCATCCTCTCTCCTCCCCACATATTTCAACGCAAAGATAAAAAATCCCGTCGTCAAAGCGGCACCTACAGAAGCTTCAGTAATAGCAACATCGGGAGCCTGAAGGATGAGAAAGAATATAGAGGCCACAAGACTGATTACCGCCGAAGAGAGCACTCCGATTAGGAGATCCTTTGTAAGCCACAAAATAAACGTTGCCAAAACGACAAGAAGTGCAAGAACTACGCTAAAAATAACTACTGCCTCACTCATTTTTGTTCTCCTTTACATACTCAGAAAATTTGTCAACCACACTTTTATCCCAGAGTTTTACGCCCCTTATATATGACGCCCTACCTATGGAATGGGCAGAAATGGGGTTAGTGAATAGCAAGAAGAGGACGATAAGCAAACACTTAACAAGCCATGCGGGCTCTATAATCCCAATTCCCGTTATGCTGAGGATTGCTCCGAGGGTCACCGCCTTTGTCGAAGTCTGCATCCTGTTGTAAACATCGGGCATCCTAATGAGTCCTAATGAGGAGAGAAAAACGAAAATCCCGCCAAGGATGAGAAAGACTTCTCCAATTATGAGTCTAATCATACTCCCCCCTCAAGGTATCTTGCTATAGTTACCACTGCTATAAAGGATAAAACTGCATAAACGAGGGCAACATCTAAATAGATAGACCTTTCAAAGACGAGGGAAAGAAAGACAAGGACAATGGTAGTTATTGTAGTTAAAATGTCGGCAGCTACAACCCTATCCGAGGCTGTGGGCCCAAGGGTGAAGCGGAGGCTTGAGAGCAAAACCGCAAGCCCCACTAAGGAAACAAAGATATAAACGACTACTCCATGAACTTGAGCAAACATTTCTCAAACACCCCCGGTATCATTTCACTTGCTTTCTCAACATCTTCAGTTTTTACATCAATCCAGTGAATGTACATTTCGTCTCCGTCCACCATCATTGTAAAAGTTCCAGGTGTAAGAGTTATGGAATTAGCAACAATGAGCTTACCGAGATTACTCTTCATCTTGGTCTTAACCTTCACAATACCTGGATTTATGGGCCTTTTGGGGTGAATAACCCTGTAAGCGACGTCAAGGTTTGCTTTAATCATATGCCAGAAAAGAAAAGGGAAGAAATAAATAACGGCACAAAAGATTTTCTTGGGAGTTAGGTTTGCCAATCCTTCTGTCGTAAACAGATTGTGTGTAAAAAGGCCGAGGAGCGCTGAAACCACAACCCCTGTGGCCAGCTCATCGATACGGATTGTCCCTGTAAGGGCAATCCAGACCAGCAAAAATACTATAGTTGTATATAACCACTTTGATAAGGCCTTCAAATTACGCCTCCTTTTTCCATATAAAAACTCAATATTTCCAGCTCGGAGGGAAGTTCTATATATCTAACCCAGACCTCTTTGGGGAAGGGTCCCCTTAGAAGAACAAAGCTTAAAATTCCCCTAATGCCTGCAGTTATAATTTTCTCTTTAACCGCATCACCTGCCTCTTCAGGAACAGCAACAATGGCTATGGAGATGTCCTTCTCCTTAGCAACTCTTCCTATTTCATCAATATGATAAATGGGGACACCGTTTATCTCCTTTCCGACGAGTTCTGGCTTTATGTCAAAGCCTGCAACAACCTTAAAATTGAACCTGTGAAAGGGGTAATTTAAGAGTGCCCTTCCTATATTACCAATTCCCACCACCGCTATATTTCTCTCCTTATCCAATCCCACAATTTCTCTGATCTTCGGAAGAAGTATCGAAATAGAATATCCCTTCCCTCTCTTGCCAAATTCTCCAAAATAGGAAAGATCCCTCCTTACAAGAGAATCGGAAACCTTACAGTAGGCTGCCAGATCTTTCGATTGAATCTCATCCCTTCCTTGCTCCGCAAGCCTCTGCATACACCTGAGGTAATGGGTCAGCCTTCTTAAAGTATTTTCTGGAATCCTTCCCATCTATCCTCCTTGTTAATTTTTTAACGAGTAATATTATTATATAATGAGGGTGGTTTGTCAAGTGCAAGTTAGAACTTGCACGAGATAATAGCAAAAATAAATGGGGCCTAACAAGGCCCCATTTATTTTTAAAATCCTGGAGGTTACCACACCACTACCTTCCTCACATCGTTCAATTCGCCAGAATATCTGACAAAATATATTCCATTTTTGAGATTCGAAACCCTGATTTCGGAACCACTTTTCAGAGTTCCAACATAAGTCCTTCTTCCAGAAACATCAAAAACCTCAACCTGAAGTTCTTTCTTAAGCCCAGTGCCTTTTAGAATAATCTCTCGACCCTTTGCGAAAGCAAACACTTGTGGCTTATAATCTTCTGAAACATCAAGAATTGAACCGTCAAATACCTCAACATCATCTAAAGCAATACTTGAACTCCCACCATCTGCATACGCTACAAAGGCAAATTGGATATAATGAACATCCTTATCTTTTGAAAGGTATATAGGACCGCCAGTAACTTCTTCCCAGCCAAGAGGCGTCGTATAAAGGGTTTTGTGAAGTACCCAGTTGCCGTCGTCTATCTTGTAATAGACGAGAAGGGAATCAGCCCCATCGTAGTTGTAATATTTAAAACGATAGGAGATAAATCCTGATGTCACATTTCTCTTACAGCGAGGAGATAAAAGAATTCCCGATGAGCCTGAAGAGGAATTGCTGAGGAAGTAGAAAACATTTCCCGTGCCGTTGTCGGGAACGCCAGCCTCCGACGGCGCGCCACCAACCCATAGATTATTATCCGTAGACCAACCCGGTGGAACGATACCTTCTTCAAATTCCTCTTTTAGGATCCCAGTGGAGGGTAGAGGAACCTGCCTGAGGAAGGCATCATCAAGCAATAAATACCACATATCAACACTTTTGTTAACGAAGGCTACGTAGACCGTACTTCCACGATACTCGTCCAGACTCGCTGTAAATCTCACATAACTCTCCGGGAGTCTCCCTGCAAAGAGCATTACTATTGTGCTTTCTGGATGTGGATAACTAAGAAGCCAGACCTCAAGACTTTCGGGGTAGCTCGAAGATATTGACCTAACAAAAGCACCAATAGAATTATTTGCGGTATCAAGGACACTTATAGCTGGTGAAATCAGCCAGTCGTTGTTACCATTTGGATTGTACACACACCCGGCAAAATCCCAACCTGAATGACTGTAAATTCTTCCTGTATATAAAGTCCATGTCTTCCCGTCACCGTCAAGGTCAAAGGTGGTCCAACCTGCACCTGAGAGACTGGTTATGAAATCAAACTCCTGACCATAAGTAGTGTATTTCGGGAAGATGTAAAGGTTAAAATCTGGAAACGTGTCGTTACTCCTAATTGAGTCGTTGGAAAGGCTTGTCCAGAACTTAGTATTAATAACTCCCTCTTTAATAGGTTCAAAGGAAAGAGTCAACTCTGTATAGTTTTTTCTCGAAACGGAAGGATATACATTATATGTATTTGCGCCAAATATCACAGTAGTCGGAACTTCACTTTCATCGAAATTTCCAAAATTGTAAACCCTATAAAGAAGCGTCTCCCTTTCAGCTACACAGTATGGACGAGTAGGAAATACCATCTCCCAAGCAGAAACGTCATGGATTTGCTCAAAATGGCCGATGGCCCGAATACGAAGGTCATAATTAGTTAAGTAATACCAACTCCAAGGAGTAGTGGTTTTTAATAGATACCCGGAACATGAGTCTATGGGAGAAGCAGCATCAAGAGTGGGCTGATTATAGTAATTCGCCCCAACCCTTGAGGTTGGAAGATAAACAACAATGGTAAAGGTATCATAAAGAGGTAGATATATATCATTGGTTGGAACTTCGACCCAGACTACACCGCTGGCCTGAGATAGATTAAAAGTCTTTGTGTAAACTTCAATCATATCTTTATCGTACACCCACAAACTACAAGTTACATTTTGCGGATTGTAAACCAACAAAGCTACACTGGTCAAAATAAAGGTTGAATCCTCTGGGCTATAACCTGGCTTGAGACGACTAATGTCATATTCTACCCAGAAATACTTATAAGTATCAGTACCCCAATAGTAGATTGTGGTTCCATCGGTATCAATCTTTAAGGTGTCTCTGTCTGCCTTTTCTCCTCCCTTTAGCGCTGAAGCTGCCACAGGGATTGGCAGTGCTTCTGGATAAACCTCTGTAGTGTATAACTTTTTGAGCTGATGTGATTTTGCTTTTTCAACCATTACGCTCGTCTTAGAATTTCCCGGGGAAACCAACCTTTGGTTGTCAACCTTCACCTCACTCTGATTCTTGAAAACCCCTAAAACTAAGGATATCACTAACACTACACTCCACATAAACACCTCCTTCTGTTAGCTTATGATAGTATTCTATGACAACTTTTGAAAATTGTCAAGCCTTTAAGGGAGGAAAACTCAGCCAGTTTCAAAACTCTCAAAAAAATCAAGCCTCCTGAGGAGGATCGGGCTTATCTTGAAAATCCAGTAAAATAGTCTTAATCTATTGCTATGCAGGGACTTAAAACTATTGAAAATTCTTTAAAAGTTCTAACCATTGACCTTTTTAGTGGCGAGGTCACCTCAGAAATTGTTCCCAAAGAAGTGATTCAGAGATTCCTCGGGGGAAAAGGCCTTGCTTACTTTCTCCTCAACAGAATTCTTAAAGGAAAAATCCCCGATCCCTTCTCTCCGGAAAACCCAATCCTTTTTATGACGGGGCCACTCACGGGGACAGGTGCACCTCTATCAGGGAGATTCAACGCCGTTTCTCGATCTCCACTTACGGGACTTTTCGGATCTTCCAGTTGTGGTGGACCATTCGGAGTCGCCTTAAAAACCTGTGGATACATTGGTCTGGTAATAAAAGGGGCATCCAGCAAACCTGTTAAAGTAGTAATAGATGGCGAAGCGGTGAGCATTGAACCTGCTGAAGACCTCTGGGGGAAAACCACATCAGAAACGATAGAAGCCCTCGGAGCAAAACCCAAAGACGGCACCCTTGTAATCGGACCTGCAGGAGAGAATTTAGTCAAATTTGCCTGCATCAGGAGTGGTGAGAGATTCCTTGGAAGACTCGGATTTGGTGCAGTTCTTGGTTCAAAAAAGGTGAAAGCCATCTTTGTAAAACATCAAAACGTAAAAATATTACCGGGTAATCCCAAGAAGTTGGAAAAATTTAAAAGACTGGCACTTAAGAAAATAAAAGAGAATCACTTCACCCGGCTATACTCTCGCTTTGGCACAAATACCAATATTCTTTACAGCAAAGAGGCGAAAATCTTGCCCGTGAAAAACTTTTCACAACTGGAGGCTCCAGATTTAGTATACAAAAATTCAGGCCCCTATATTGAGAAAAATTTTGAACTAAAACCAAATCCCTGCTCAGCCTGCTCCATCGCATGTGGGCACAAGATGAAACTTGACGAACGATGGGTCCATGTTCCGGAGTACGAAACTAACGCGCTCTTTGGGCCAAATCTATTGATCTTTGACGTTAGAAAAACCGCTGAAATAAACGAAATCTGCAATGAACTCGGCCTGGATACCATATCGACAGCGGTGACTATCGGGTACTTAATGGAAGCTGAAGAAAAAGGCATTATAAAATCTGGATTAAAGTTTGGGGATGCTGAAAAAGTGAAAGAGTTTGTTAAAGACATCGCCTTTAGAAAAACAGAACTGGCGAGCTTAGCAGGTGAAGGTACAAGGTTCCTCTCGGAAAAATTTGGTGGTAAAGAGTTTGCAATACAAGTTAAAGGGCTCGAACTGGCAGCTTATGATCCGCGAAATGCTGTAGGACATGGACTTTCTTACTCCGTCGCAAACCGCGGGGGATGCCATCTTTCTGCTCCGATATTCCCTGTAGAGGCCTATTTTGGATTTATGGACCCTCACAAACCAATGGGTAAAGCGGAAATAGTAATTTTTATGGAGAACCTATTTAACGTAATTAACTCCATACCCACCTGCGTATTTACAACTTTCGCCTACATGCTGGAAGATCCTATAATAAAATTGACCCCTCCAAAAGCAATTAAATTACTGATGGAAAACTTAACCAGTGTAACCAAGGAATTTCTTAACATTTCCATTTACAAAGGGCTATTTGAAGGGGCTTCAGGAATTGACCTAAGCAGCAAAGAGCTTTTGGAGGCGGGTGAGAGGATTCATCTCCTTGAAAGGTACCTCAACGTAAAAGCAGGTCTTACTCCTGATAAGGATACCTTGCCTGAAAGATTTCTAAAGGAATTAAAACCCGTACCCCTTGAAGAGATGCTCACAGAATACTACAGAAAAAGGGGATACGATCCAAAGGGTGCACCAAAGGAAGAAAGATTAAGGAGGCTTGACATTGAAGTATATTAAGAGGATCTATGTAAAAATAACTTTCTGGTTTCTTGGCCGAATTTTTACCTTCCTTCATAAAATTGACCCTGAGGTTGAAAAATACTGGCAAAAAATTGAGAATGCTCAAACCTTCGGATTTTTCATCGAACCTTCGGGCCCCTGCCTTTTGATTGAAAGAGTAAACAGAAAAATTAAAACTTCATCTAAATGCATTGAAAATGCAGACATTTTGTTCATTTTTAAAACCTTAAACAGCGCCTTTGAGGTATTTACAGCGCAGAAATCCACCATCCGATCTTACGCCGAAAACCGTATCCTCATTAAAGGAGACATCGGGGAGGTGATGTGGTTTATGAGAATCGTCGATAGGGTCGAATTTTACCTATTCCCGCGATTCATAGCCAAAAGGGTCATTAAGAAACTCCCGGAAATGAATTTTTTAACCCTTGCTTTAAGAAGGTTTTTATTAATTCTAAGGTTTGTATTAGGATGAGGAGGCAATTATGAAAATACCAGAATATTTTGAGTTCTACAGCCCTGTAAAAATTCTCTCAGGTGTAAATGCACTGGATAACCTTCCCGGGGAAATAAAATTCCTAAAAACCTCAAAACCTTTACTCATCACCGACAAGGGTGTTATAAAGGCAGGCATCTTCAAACATGTCGAAGAAGTGCTCAGGGAACACAACATTGACTTTATTGTCTTTGATAATGTACCTCCCGACTCCGACCTCAATGTAGTAAAACAAATCGCTAAGATTTACACTGAAAATAATAGGGACATAATCGTAGCCGTTGGAGGTGGTTCTGTAATTGACACTGCCAAAGGCGTAAATATCCTTATATCTTTACAGATTGAAGACCTGAAAGAGGTAATGGGCGCAAACGTTATAAGAGAACCGTTAAGGCCCCTTATAGTTATTCCCACTACCGCGGGAACAGGTTCTGAAGCAACTTGTGTCGCGGTCATTAAAGACAGGGAAAGGGACATAAAAATGCTCTTTGTCTCCCAGCACCTCATACCCAACGTAGCAATCCTCGATGTAAAAATGACTGCAACCCTTCCCCCTTTCTTAACTGCAGCTACTGCAATGGACGCCCTAACCCACAGCATTGAAGCGTACATTTCACTCCAGAAGAACCCAGTTTCGGATGTATTTGCATGGCTTTCAATTAAAATAATATCTGAAAACCTTTTAAAAGTCTTGGATAACCCGAAAGATTCAAAGGGCAGACTCGCCCTTGCCAACGCCTCCCTTTTCGCAGGTATTGCCTTCTCAAATTCTATGGTAGGTCTTGTCCATTCCCTCGGCCACTCTGCCGGTGCTGTCTGGAACATTCACCACGGAGTAACTATGAACATATTCTTACCATGGGTACTTGAATACAACTTCGATAAGATATCAGACGAACTTGCTGAACTCTTATTACCTTTCGCTGGTGAAGAGGAATATCTTTCCACACCTAAATTGGAAAGAGGTCAGAAGTTCATACAGAAAATCAGAGAATTACAAAGAGTACTTGAGGAAAAAACGGGATTACCATCCCGGTTGGGGGCAGCAGGGGCAAGAAGAGAAGACTTCCAGAGGGTTGTAGAACTCACATTGAGCGATGGTTCCCTCTCTTTCAACGTAAAAGATGCAGGAGAAAAAGAAATTTTAGAAATCCTGGAAAAGTCTTATTAATGGAAGAAACACTTAGCTTTCCAAAACCCAACATTGTGATCTCAAAATGTATAAATTTGGCCCCCGTAAGGTATAATGGGGGTATAATAAGGGATGAATTTGCTGAAAAACTTGGAAAATATGTTAACTACATTCCCGTATGCCCCGAATTGGAAATAGGCCTCGGTGTTCCCAGACCACCAATAAACCTCATCAAAACCAAAGAATTGGGAATCAGAGTAGTTGACCTCCAGATGAATCGTGATTATACGGAGATTATGGAACAATTTTGCCGAAATTTTTTAGCAGGCTTGAAAGAAATTGATGGATTTCTTCTGAAATCAAAATCGCCCAGTTGCGGGGTAAGGAGCACAAAACTTCACAACTTTGATGGCAGGGGAATTGTGGGTAAAACCAGTGGAATATTCGCAAAATCAGCGGAGGAGTATTTCCCTGACCTCCCCATAGAGGATGAGGGACGTTTGATAGACCGCGATATTAGAAGAAATTTTCTGATTCGTATTTTTGCACTGGCAGATTTAAGAGAAAATTTTCTAAAAAAAGAGGAGATTTCTGCTCTTCTTGAATTCCACTCAAGGTACAAATATCTCCTGATGACCTATAGTCAGCAAAAGCTTAAAGAGATGGGGAAAATTCTGGCAAACTGGAAGGAGTATGGCCTTTCCGAAGTAAAGAAATCCTATGAAAACCTCTTTAAAAAAGCCTTCACAAAAGCCCCTTCAAAAAAAGCACACTACAACACAATACTCCACATTATGGGGCATTACTCTGGCAAACTGAGTAAGGGCGAAAAAGCCTTCCTCACAAGGCTTTTGAATAAGTTTCTTATGGAAAAAACAACGCTATCCACAATTCTTGAAATATTGAGGGAACTTACAATCAGATTCGACGACCAATACTTGAAAAGGCAGGTTTATTTAAATCCCTATCCAGAAGAACTGGAACCCTGACCACTACTTGAGTTGTGGAATTGAAAAGACCCTTATCCATACATCGGATTTCATATTATCGAAAATTTCATAAGCCTTTTTGTAACTTAAAAGTGCCTCTTCTTTGAATCCACTATACTTTAAAGCCTCTGCATATAAAGCATAAGCCCTGGCCAAGTAAAAGGTATTACCCACTTTCTTCAATATAGCTATAGCCTTTTCGAAGTATTCACGAGACTTTTCTACTGCTTCCATTCTGGCGGTGACTCTACCAGCCAAGACCATAGCGTCTGCTAATCTTGGCTGCAATCCAAGGGCTGTACACTTTTCAATAATCATATTGACCTTTTTCAAACCAACCAGCTTACCTTGTAAGAAATCCAGTTCTAAGGAGAGAATCTGATAATCAATTTGAATAACGTCATTTTTTAGTTTCCTAACCACTCTCTCAACTTTTTCATGTATTTCGGACGCCTTAATAAGGTCACCAACATCTAAGTAAACACGGAGAAGTGAAAGTTCAGCAGAAGCGAGATTATAAAGGTAATTATTTTCCTCCGCTAACTTAGCGCAGCTTTGGAAATACCTCTCCGCTTCCTTTAAATCCCCTGAATAGTAATAATAGGCTCCTATAGACAAAAGGGCTTTAGTCTCAAAATCCTTTAGATTAAGTTTTCTTGAAAGCCTTAACGCAGTTTGTAGCTTAGGTAAAACACTTCTGAACTTCCCGTAATCCAATAACAAATTGGCAAGGTTTAATGAGACACTCAAAATTAAGCGCTCCACCTTTATCTCTCGTGCAATTTTCAATGATTTAGTAAAATATTCTTTGGCAGAGCGATAATTGCCCATAGACTTATATATGGTCCCCAAGGAGCTTAGGACAATACACTCCGATAACCTATCATCAATTAGGTAAAAAACCCTTGAACTTCTTTCAAGGTAATCTATTGCCTCAAAAGTTTTGCCGAGGTGTGCAAAAAGAACAAGCCCAATATTATGGGATGCAACGGCCTCTGTCCGGAGGTCGAAAAGTTTTTGGGCTAACTTAAGACAATCACGGAGTATTTCAATTCCTTTCTCAACTTCTCCTTTTTCAACATGCAAAAGTCCTAACTCGTTGTAGATTTTCATCTCCAGTTTCTTATCATTGAGTTTTTTAGACATCTCAAGGGCCTTCTGCAAAAGAGGTAAAGCTTCATCCAACTCCCCACAATCTGAAAGTAAAGAGGAAATATGGTATAGGGCTTTCATTTCAAGATCTTCTGAGCCTAAACTCTTTGCCATCTCCAATACTCTTGAAAAGTAAGAACGACTTAATTTGTATTTTGACTGTTCTTTGAGAATAAGGCCGATATGTAAATTGCATTCCATCACACCTTTGAAATTTCTCAATTCCTCGAACTGGCTACTTGCTCGCTCAAGCCTTTCAATCGCCTCATTGTAGCGCGCCAAATTTAAAAGAACTATACCCATTTGCTTGTTCGCTTCAGCCTCTATTTCAACATTAGCAACGTTTAAGGCAATATTTAATGCCTCCTCCGCATCAATCAACGCCGCTTTTCTATCTCCTATTTCCAAGTAAAGTTTTGAACGCCTGAGCAGAATCTCGGCTTTCGTCTTTTCATAATCTCCAATCCGCTTGTATCTTTGCAAGCAACCAAGAGCCCAGGAATAATAGGTAATTGCTTCCTTCGTTGCGTAATATTCCTCGGCTCTTTCAGCGGCTCTTAATAAAAACTCGAAACCATTTTCAAAATCACCCGCCTTATAGTAATGCTGGGCAATCTCCTCAACCGAATCAGGTGCAACTCTTCTCATAAAATCCGCAATTCTATCATGTATTAGAGCTAAGCGCTTATCGCTTAATTTTTTGTAGAGACATTCAATAAAAACGCCCTCGGGTATGTAATATGAACCTGTAAGGTCTCTCGCGATTAGGCCCATATTTTCTAAGCTTTCAATTACGGGTATGATTTCCTCAAATCTCAGGCCTGTCAAATCCGTAAGTAGATCAGAATCAATAGGCTTTCCATAGACTGCCATGTATTCAAGAACACCAATCTCCTTTGCTTGAAGAGTAGAAACTTTCATTTCTGTCAAGGCTATTAACGAGGACGGAATGTCAAAGTCAAAATCTTTCTTAAATTCCCAAACCTCGCCATTCCAATAAACACCTCCTGAATTTACCATAGCCTCTATTATTTCATAAGCTATGTAAGGGTTTCCACCGCTTTTACTAAAAAGAAAATCGATGAAAAAGTCAGGAGCCACCTGCCCAAAGACCATGGTACACAGATGTCGGATTTCATCCTTACCAAGGGGCATAAGGCGCAATTCCATTAAACCTTTCCTCAAAAAGTTGAAAAACTTTTTAATCCTATCTTGCCGGGTTTCCTCCACTCGTGATGCAAAAATAACTACCAAACCTTTTATGTCTTCCGATCGGAAGACATAGCTGAACAGTTCCAGCGAGTAATCATCAATGTAATGGGCATCATCAATAAAGACTATAAGAGGCAGAAACTTCTCCGTATAAAGCTTCAGAAATTCTCTTACGGCCTCAAACAGCTTAAATTTATCTACATAAAAAAGTTCTCCCAGCTCACCTGTTTCTGGAGGATTCAGCTTGTAAATTTCACTTAGTAAAATAGGAGGAAGTTCCTTCAGAAGTTCCCTATTTTTCTGGCTTATGTATTTAATTAGCTGTCTGACAGGATAAAAAACAATTGAACTGGTTGAAGTAGACAAAACATCCTGGAATTTATCATATGACTTCAGCTTGGGATAACCCAAAACCTCTTTTATTAACCTCGTTTTCCCCACTCCTATTTCCCCTATGATATGAATCACCCTGGCATGTGATGCATTGCCCTCGATAAAATCTATTATTTTCTCAATCTCATCAATTCGGCCTACAATGTCATAAGTTGGAATTACTACGCGACCAACACTTTGCAGCACACCTATTCTATCCCTTCCGTTTCTTTTGGCAAAGTATAGGCTCTTATCCACAAGTTCAAATAGTTCATCCCAATTATCAGCATGCTTTGGAAAAGACGCTATTCCAGCACTGGCTGTGATTTTCAACTTTGCAAACTCTTGCTTCTTACAGTTCTCCAGAATTCTCTCCACCACCTTTAAACCATCCGAATATCCTAAGTTATCAAGTATCGCGATAAATTCGTCCCCACCATAACGAATAAGCAAATCACCTGCCCTTAAGCAGCTTGTGAGAAAGTTGGCAAACTCCTTCAATACCTGATCACCTACTGCATGCCCATACAAATCGTTAATTCTCTTAAAATAGTCTATGTCAAACATCACAACTTCCAGCAATTTACCTTCTTCTCGGGCATTCTGGAGTATTTCTCCAATTTTTTCTATGAGAAAAGCCCTGTTATAGACACCTGTGAGTGGGTCAATGTAAATACGCTTTGAGGGCATCACCAAATATCCCCACTTGGCATCATAATTATAATGCAAAATTAAAAAAATAAAACCGGCTTTAGGTATTAAAGGCTATAGATAGTAGATAATTCTCAAAACAACACGTAAATTTGAACTTCGCAACTCATCTTGTATAATTTGGCAAAAAGGGGGATAAGGATGGTTGCCTTATTAATCTTAATGGTAGCTTTGGACCCTGTAATTCAGAGGGGTGACTCTTTATTTGCTGCCCTCAAATATGAAGAAGCCCTGAAAGAATATCAGAAAGCCTATGAGAAAGACAATAATAATTACGAAATCCTGTGGAGACTGTCAATGACTTATCTAAATATCGGTGAAGGGCTGGATGACCATAAAGAAAGAACGACTTATTTCGACAAAGCCCTCGATTTTGCTAATAAAGCAACCGAAGTAAACCCAGAAGGCGATTGGGGATGGACCTATGTGGCAGCCGTAAATGGCAGAATTGCACTCTCTAAAGGTGGTAAGGAAAAGGTTAAATACGCAATGATAATAAAGGAAGCAGTAAACAAAGCACTTAAGTTAAACCCGAATAACGACCTTGCTAACTTCATTTGGGGTTCTTACAATTTTGAAGCTGCAACCTTAAACCCCGTTTTAAGAAGCTTTGCAAAAACCCTTTTCGGTGAGGTGCCTCAAGGCACAATTGAAGATGCGGAAAAGTATATTAAAAAGGCCATTGAACTAAACCCAGGTAGAATTCAATATCATTACGAGCTCGCCAGAATTTATGAATATCAAAAGAAAACGGAGCAGGCAAAAACAGTTCTTAGTAAAGCTGTTAGATTGAAGCCACAAACAAGAGAAGACATAAAATACCGCGAGCTGGCACGAAAAATGCTCGAAAAACTTGAAAAAAAGTAGCTACACTCAGTTAAATTTTAAAATTTTTACCACCCTCTGACGTTGTTTGCCTTCAAGAAGCAAAAAATATATGCCTTCTCTTTTAGGAAATGAGAAAAATTTTTCTGTGTCTTTCCCAATGTAATAACTCCACAGTACTTTCCCATCTGCCGAGCAGATTTTTGCAAATTCGAAACCATGGTTTAAACCCAAACGAAGCCTCAAAATATTTCCTTTCAAAATCTGTAAATCAAAATTTAAACCCGTTTCAGCCTCTACAGAAACATCCAGTGTTCCTCTATTTAATAGATCAAACTGGAATGTTGTATCTATGACATGTATTACTAAGGGGGTAAGAGTTCCATTTTGCCTTGGGCCACTGCTTGAGGATCTCATCGTCCATGTACTGATCGCGGAATACTGATTATTTAAGGCGTCTAAAATAACAAGGGGAGCACCTTTGGCGCCCCGGTATCCTCTCATTATCCCATCACGACCAATCTTGACCCATGTTTCGTCATTAGAATATTCATAACTTGCACCTTCAAGAAGCAACAAAACACTACCAGGATACCTTGTTAAAAGCCAGATATGACCATCAACTTTTGATTCAAGATAAACATATGACGGGGAGGTGTTTTCCGGAACAAAAGCAGCTGGTGCGACAACGAGTCCAGGAACGAGATTTAGTCCCTTTGACATCCGAAGGTCTCCATAATAAGCATTATAATCGTTAGATTCCACATTGTACAAAACAGAATCGTTAATCAACATACAATCAAGTCCTATAAACAATTGGGGAACACCTTCATTAATTCTCTCGCGATAACTTTGAGCTACTAGATTGTTAGAGTTAAGAAGGGAACCTGCATTCTGAAGGTCATTCTTGAGGAAAACAAAACCTTGAGAATTTTGAACATACTGAGCATAAGTGGGATTATTAACATCAGAAGAAGTGAGAGGTACAAGATAAACCTGTGAAGCCCCTAAGGAAATTAGCCTATTTTTGTAATTTACAACGGTATCCATACCTACGTTTGCCGCAAATAAAGTTAAAACGGGAGAAGGGCCACAAGCAGAGATAAATTGGGAAAGGGCCGTGTTTTGATCCGAAATCTGGTCAGGTTTACCCCCAATAAGGTAAATTTCCGAAGGGGGAGGAACGATCTGGGGTGAAGGTTGGTTTATTGCACGGGCTGTTGGCGGAATAGAGATTATCTCTCCAGTATTTAAATTTATTTTGAATCTATCATGTGCTCTCAACACCCACAGATTTGTAAGATTCACTGGCCTTCCTGAGGCAATTCCCCAGTTGGTAGAAGGTGTGCTTTTGAGGATAGTGACCGAACCACTCCCTATTACCGTCGCCGATAAGTCAGAATCTATACAAAGGGCCGTACAATCATCCAGTCCTATTACACTAATTTCTTCTCCGTAGTCATTTTTTATTCGCCCAAGATGGGCAAACATTCTTCCTAACCTACCCCTTTCAGCCAAATGAGTTTCTACAAGACAGTTTTCGAGAAGCCCCAAAACATTCCTATCGTAGCTCATGTAAGAATTGTAAGGATCCCTGATTGCTTCATTGGGCCAGGCCCCGCCAGTGGATACATACTCTCCTATAATCATTGCACCAGCACTTGTGCCTCCGACGCAAATCTCTCCGCGATTATACCTCGTCTTGATTGTGTCTCCAAGTTTTGTATTTTTCAGAATGGGAACATAATTACTTTGATCCCCACCAGGGAACCAAATAATACCAGTACCTTCCGAATACACATCGGTCCATTTACTGGGATTATTTGCATCATTGGTATTCCTAACAACAACGACCTTTACACTACCTGTATGGCCGAGTCCTCTAAGATAAGTAGTCCACCAAGATGCGTTGTAGTTTTCATAGTAAACAACGACAAAGTTTTTACTATATCCGACCTTGGATAGGGCCCATTTGAACGCGGAATCCGACCAGGTTCCGGGATAATGTGAAGATGTGCCTATCCCTTGAGAACCTCCTCCATCGATAAGTATGTAACCACGACCGAAGAGTATAGATACCAATAATCCAAGAAGTAAAATATAACGCTTCATAATTCACCTCTTTGTTGAAAGGGGCCCCAATCGGGGCCCCGAGAACCTATTTAACCACTACTACGCGTCTTATGAACTCCTTGCCATCAGCAGAAATATTCAAGAAATAAATGCCCTGCCCTAACCCGCGCGTAGATATTTCATGCCATCCAGAGGAATTGATTTTTCCTGTTTTTACAACATTCCCGCCCACATCAATCAACTTCCACTCTGCAAGTCCAGTAAAATCTGTGTATATTTTGAAAGAACTTGCAGCTGCCAATATGGTAGTCCACTTATCTCTAAAAGCACCTTCTCTGACACCCATATACTGTTCATAATAGTCAATGCATTCCTGAGCCACCGTTTGAATTTCTTCTTTACTTTGTCCGAAAAGTATCCCTACAACAAACCTCATCTTGCTATCACTTTCAATCCCCCTATACAACCCCGCATTTAGAACCCCATAAACACCATTTGCATCACCAAGAACAAGGGTATCAATATCCGTTGAAGTCATTAGAAGCCAATAAAAACCATCATCGTACTGATGCTCTCCCCATGGTAAAGCCCTGTAGGAAAACATACTCTGTGGGTGAAGCATAACCACACCGACAGCAGAATTTGCCGACCCATCATACATAACAGCCAGTCTATCAGATAAAACTTCGGAGGTATCGTTTTCGTAGGTCCCTCCAATCTGCGAAATCAACTCAAGGGAGACATAAAAATCACTGGTTTGGCCTGTCTCATTAGTAATGTGAAAATCACAAATGGCAAAATTTTTTCCGTTCCAAGTGTATATATGAAGGCTTTCAGAGACTGCAGGGGGCAAATTACTGTAGCTATTATCAAACACTCCAAACATTTCAAGACTCTGTGGCAGTGTGTTTCCTGTTGAATCAGTAGCCCTCCTTGTGCCGGCATCGGAATAGTAATCGAACACCGCTGATGAGTTCAACCCGACAAGTAAGCTAATTCTATCCATGTTCCTTGTTCCATCTGTGGTAAAGACCCTTATCCTTCCATAGTCATTTAGCTGAATTTGAAACTGACCTGTGTTAATTGTTACAGTTCTCGCGAAGAGAACCACAGGTAATACTATACATACTGCTACTTTTAGTATTTTCCTCATATTATCACCTCCCACTAAGTGAGACACTCAAAAACAGCTGGGACTTTAAGTACTTTTTATTAACATAAGCAAAATCAAGTTCTAAGTTTGCCCAATTCATTGGCACATACAATCCAAACCCTCCACTAAAATCCTCCACGTCGTGCCCCAACATATAACCACCTCTGAGTGCAAAAATACCATTAAGTAGTAGCTCAGACGCAAAGGAGAATCTCTCCTTGTTGTCATTAGGATGTTCGGACTGAACAAGTAAAAGAAGTCTATTGTTGCCAAAATTAACTGGGTAACTCAAACCAACCCTCATGAGAAGTGGCAGTGGATATTGACTGGTTTCGTAGTAAATTGTTCCCAGATTCTCCGGTTTAAAACCGAGCGCTACATCCCTACCTTTGTACTGCATATCAGTTCCAAAGTTTGACAGACTAATACCAAGAGTCAAACCACCTTTTGTAATTTCGAATAAAGACCCAAGATCTATTGCAAATCCATTGGCACTGCAGTTATAAATTTGTTCTCTCACTATTTTTCCAACAAATCCCACACTGAGCCTGTCAGTTAAAATTGCTGAAACTCCAGCACCAAGAGCAATTCCAGAAGCAGTATAAGAAGAACCAGTGCCTTCAGGCTCATATACCGTAGTGATCTCGATGGGATCCATGCCCATATAAATAAGTCCCAGCCCATAGCTGAAATTCCCTCTTCTTACACCAAGAGCACTTTGGCTAAAGTATATGGTTTCAATCCATCTGGAATAAGTTGTTGTAAAATCATAGCTGTCAATCTTTGAAAGTCCAGCGGGATTCCAGTAAATAGAAGAGGCATCACCACCAAGTGCGCTTCCTGCCGAAGCAAGGGCCTGGAAACGGGCACCCATTCCTATCTGCAAAAACTGAGCCCCAGACATTCCTAGCTTATTGTAAGAAAATAACTGAAGCAAAAGTAAGAAATTGATCATCTTACCACCCCCAATCTTCCAGTTTTTTCACCCCACTGGCTCTTTACATGATAAATATAAATCCCCGGTGCGATGTAAGATCCATACTCATTTGTGAGATCCCAATCTTCATAGCCCGTCCCCGAAGTGTGATGTAAGGTTTTCACAAGGTCTCCATCAATAGTGTATATCCGGATTTCACACCGGGGAGGAAGGTTAATAAATTGAATTTTATGTTTAACGAGGCCTTGAGGTGTTGGAGTATCCCAATCTGCTTTGACAATAAAGGGATTAGGCACGACTTTAATTTTTGAGAGCATTTCAGATGTTGTCGTCACATTGTATGGTTCAATCACTACTTGATAGGAGTCCTCAAGCCCAAGATAACTACTTTGCTTAATCTGGATAAATCTAAAGGTAATTCCACAAAAAACCGGACTCCAAATTCCCGGAAACAGAGGAAACTTAATCGTGGTATCGCCATTATCGAGTTTAGCGTAAAACATTACGTTAAAAGCCTTACCTTTTAATTTATCAACCTCGAAGAAAGTTATTTTGTACCCATCAAAAGTAATAGAATCGTTATTGCCAATGTGCAGCCTCCTTATGAGTAGGGAATCCTCATCTAAAAGTTTTAAGTCTAAATAACCCGACTGATCAACATAAAACCTGTAAATTGAAGATTTAACAAGTCCCGAATCTACTATCTCTAAGGAAACTGCATCAGAAGTAATACCAAACTCGCTGAAAATCCCAGGTTCAAAGGTTATTATAACTGTATCCGCTCTTTCAAAGTTAACATCTACAACATTGACTTCGGGTGTCAGACTTGAACTACCTGAGAGATGTACAATTTTGCTTACCCTTGCCGAAGAGTAACCAAGAGGCAGGCTTCCGGGGATTACCGAGATCACATTGGGCGCTGATGTTCCTCCCGTCTTAGGAGATTCAAGGGGTTCAATTGGAATAGAAGGATCTCCAATGTCATAAGAAGTTACAGCATACCAATATTCAAATCCATTTACAACATTTGTATCGATATACGTATGAACCAATCCAGTGTTTTTACCTGGATCTACTTTAACGGTTTTTACTTCGTAAAGATCTCCTGCAGATGGAGGGGCGCCTAAGGTAGTTATCCTTATAAACACACCTGGAAGGTAAATTATGTTTCCCGAGGTATATAGGCTATCTAAAACCCGAGTTCCAGATGGGTCTAAAACCGCGAAACCGTCTCTAAGTTCAGGATTAAAGGTGAGTTTTTCTCCCGTTTCTTTTACATAAACCGAAAACAACCTATCGTTATGAAACACAACCTGGTAAGTGTTGTTTTTGAAAAATCCTTCATAACCCGATGCGAAACCTACGAATGTTATGTCCGTACCTGCAAGTTCGGGAGTAAGATGTTTTACAATAACGAAATTATGGGTTTCAAAGTTATTGATAATATCATAGTCGGCAAGAAGCTCCCAGTTTAGTCCCCTGTCCTTACTTTTCCAAACTCTGTAACCTTCAAAATCACGTCTCCCACTGAAAGGATCTATAAAATCCTCTGCTTGATTGTCCCAGATAAGAGTAACACCCCGATCCCCAGCAATGGCATTAAGGAGTGGTCTTGGTGGGGAAACAGCAGTTACAAAGTCGTTCTTGTAAATATTTTCAGCAGTTTTCATATTTTTTAAGATTGCAGCCTCATTCTCCCCGGCACACACTGCAATCACAATCTTCTGAGGAATATGAGGAACAAGGGTAAAGGGCCCAGAAGAAACTATTGCCACAAGGTCCATACCGCGGGCAGGTATTAGTGTATGATCATCATAATGGATATCCGTTCCATGGAACAGACGCGGACCCCAGAAGGGATCACTTTTCAAGGTACTATCACTGGACATAATCTTATATTGAATCGTGTCGAGACCTACTATCGTAAATGGGTCATCATCATAAAGGAAATAGTGGAAGTCCGTTATTCCCAACTCCTGGCTATTGACCTTAGGTGTTTCAAGAACTTTTACTCCAAAATATCCGGTAGGAGAATTCCAGTCACTTGAAAAACCATCTGCATCATAAAAATAGAGACAATTTTCACTCCTGTCGAAGACCACTTTGTCGTCTCCATATTCAGGGTCTCCTCCAGGAGTATTTCCAACATCAATATCGCAATAAAGCGTAAAATAGACATCTTTAAGGGTATCTAATCCAAAATTTACAATCTCCCACTCGAAAAATACGATGTCCTGAGCGTAAGAAAAACCAAAAGCATGGCCCGTTTGATAAACAATTAAATTAAGTGGAGTTATGAGGTTGTTTGAATCTGAAAAGGCACAATATGAATCTTCAGGTGTTTTTATTATCGGATTCCCAAGCGAGTCTTTTTTGGGCCAACCTGAAGAAGGCCATGTGGCCGTGTCATTGGACATAGCTATAAGGCCAAGCCCAGAATTCAGTCCCCCCACAGCTTCAAATTCTTCAGAGGTCCTCGTTAGAGAATGGACAACGTTATAGGGAACTCCGATAACTGGAGCCATACGATAAATATATTCGTGATTCGTGCCCGCAGGCCATTCACCACTATGCATGTTAAAATTAGGCGCATAAAGCTTCCCATAGTTGTTGAAATACATCCAGAGCCTTCCCTCTCTGTGTACATTGGAAGCCCTATCCAAAGGCCCCTTTGAAATTTCATACCTTTGGGAAGGCTTGTCAGTTAATAATAAGGACAGCCAAAGCAGTAACCCTATCATAACGACCCCCTTATTCCAATCCAAATTCTTCTCGGAGGACCATAATTTGAGGGATCTCGGTCGTAGGAACTGCTTCTACCTAAACCTGAATAGTCTGGGCTTCCTGTTGTAGGATAAACATATACAACATTTTTTGTATTGAGGAGATTCTGGACCTCTAATTCAAATCCAACTTTTGCAAATCCTATCTTGAATTCTCTCCAGGCTCTAAGATTAACATTAAACCTGGAAGGCATGCGTGCAGAATTCTTAGGTCCCCTGTATCCTTCTCTATCAATTGGTGTATAAGGGAATCCACTGGCAAAATCAAACGTACCTGACAAGTTCAAATCTATCCCGGGGATACGGTAGGTAAGGAACACACTAAATTTGTGCGGCTGATCAAAATCAAGAGGGTAAAACTGATCCAGTTCACTTATATTTGCAATAACGTTCATATAACCTTCCCATTCATCGGAAGCATTACCAACAGCCTTTGAGTAAGCGTATTGAATCGAATAGCTCAAATCTTTACCATATTTTCCGTATAACTCAAATTCGATTCCTTTTACATTAGCATAGTCAGAATTTTTGTATATGGTGTATGGTAAAGGAACACCTGGACCTTCAGGAACAAGTTTGGTACCCACAAGGTTTCTTATATCCTTATAATAAGCTACTATACTCAATCTCGTGTTTTCATTAAATAAATATTGGAAACCCGTTTCGAACGCGGTGGTCCTCTGAGGTTCAAGGTCAGGATTCCCCATAATTGGATACCTAACAAGGAGGTCCCTCTGCATATTTTCGTATAGATAATAGAAATCTGTTATTTGGAAGAATCTCCCGTAGGAGAAATAAAACAACGATTTATCAGTCCACGGGTATGAAATTCCAATCCTCGGTGAAATCTGATATTTTGGAGTTGCACGTTTTTGGGTTGTAGTGTCGTATGGATCGGGGATGTAGGTCACTTTCGGATCAAAATAGTCAAACCTAATTCCAATGTTGGTTACAAAAATATCTCCTTCGTGTTTATGCTGGACATAAAACCCTGCCTCTCTCGGATACTCCTTATAGTAATCCAAGTAAGGGTGAGCACGCCACGGCATTTCTATGTTATACAAATAAACATGATGTATCTTGGCATCAAATCCGGTCTTTATATTGTCACTCTTGTTAAGCTGAATGCTTAAATCGCCCTTAGCATTTAATGTTAAAGAACTATCCTCATGCCAATAATCATCGTCTCCCGATATGTAAAATTCGCCAGCCTGGTCCGTTTGTCTTTGTGCATATTCATCGGGACTTTTAAATCTTCCAAGGGAATCAACCCACACTTTCCTAATGTATTTCCTTGAGAACCCTCCAAGAGCTATAGTGTAATAAATGTTGTTATTAACCAGGTGGCTAAAGTTTAACACAAGCTGTCTTCCGATTCTCATTCTTCTTGCATAGTTATCGTGGTTCAAAAGATACCTATGTGCATAAGGCTTCCAATCTTCATCATTCAAAAATCCGGAAATATTTAATTTTATTCCTTTTGGAAAAAGAAAAGTTAACTTTGATTGAAAGGACGATTCCATATACCAATCAAAACCAAATCTGGATTTATAACCAGCAGGTGGTTCAGGAATCTCATAATAACTATTGCGATCCATCTTATAGTATGAAACATAGTACCTTGCAAACTTTGCAATTGGCCCCCCTGCGGAAACTTCATATTCGTTGTGAATGTAACCATCATATTTTCTAAGATCAAAACTGAATGGGACAAAATCCAAAACCGGTCTTAAAAGCCGGTTTGAAGTTCGATAGTTTACATTAGCTGAGAACTTAGAAGATCCTTCTTGTGTGACGATATTAACAACCCCGGAAAGAGCATTTCCATACTCGGCACTAAAGCTACCGGCAAGGACCACCATTTCTTTGACTGCGTTCCTATTAATATTGGCTCCTAAGTTTCCATAAAGCGGATTTTTGACAGAAATATTATCCACATAATATGCAATTTCATTTTCCCTTCCTCCCCTTAAATGTATCCCACTACCAGAAACAGCTACGCCTGCCGCCATAGCCAGTATGTCACCAGCATCCCTTATAGGTAACGCACCCACGTCTTCTCCAGAAAAAGCTCTAATAGTCTGGGGAGCATCTTTCTGCAATTCAATTTTAGTCGCTTCAACTACAATGGCATCAGTTTGATAAATTTGAGGTTCAAGGTAAAAGACAAGCTCCACTGTTCTATCCGGATACAAGACTACATTTTTTATCTTCATCGGGGCATAGCCAACCATAGATGCAGTAACTGTGTAGATACCTGCAGGAACATGTGGTATATAAAATGTTCCATCCTCCATTGTGGTTGTTCCTCTCTTTATCTCTTCTATCACAACATTTGCATATGGAAGTGGCGTACCATTTTCCTTATCTATCACTTTGCCTTTTAAAAGGCCCGTTGTCCCCGCATATAAAAATACGGGGAATATTATTAGCACTATACATCGTCGCATACCTCACACCTCCTCGTTTTCGCTTGCAAAATATAATTTCAGACTTTTATCTCCAAGATATTCAAAAAACCAGACATAACCATTACCTAAAATTTTTGTAAATCCCTTATTACGTTCATAAATCAGAGCAGTGTCTTCATCAACCCCCACTCCATTAAGTTTAAAGGAATCAAGGGCATAGATTAACCTTCCAAACCTTTTTCTTTCTTTAAAGTGCTGATCGACAATGAACCCGGAAATAAAATTCAGCCCTTTTGTCACTCTCACACTTGAAAAATTGGTATTTGACCCCCTAAGAATACAAAGTTCACCTAAAACTGCAGCTCCTGCGCTGGTGCCTCCAACGGCAAAGTCCTCATCATTTTTCAACCTTTCAAGAAGTCTCTCGTGAAGGTAAGAATCCCTTACCAATTCAATAATTCTCTTCTGATCACCACCAGAAAAAAAGACAAAGTTAGCATCTTCCAAAAATTTGTCCCAATCAGACTCAGTATACTTAGTATTCGCTTTTTTATGGAATGGGATAAGTTTTACCCTTTTAAACGCTCTTTCCCAGAACTCACATATTTCCGGAAAATACTTTGGGTCGCCACTCGCACAAGGTAAAATAAGCATTGAAGGTTCAAAATTAAATTTACTTTTTAGAAAATTACTGATTTTAAAAGAAGTAGTAATAGAAATATTACCCCCCATAGGGATTACTATCATCCAGACCCTCCTTAGGATCACATGTAATAGACTATGAAAATTACAATGAGCAAAAATGTGGAAATCCGAAGCTTTAGGTATGAAAGTTTTTGCCCCGGCGATAATGAAAAATCGAAGGGCAATAGCATTTTAAAATTATAATAAACCCACTAAGTTATGTCAAGTTTTCTTGCAAGCCTTAAATCTCTAAGGATTTAAACGTATCTTTAATTTTAGCCCTTAAAAGGTGAGTTTAGGGAATATTCACCAAGAGTTTTAAATGCCATTCAAACATAATTCCTTAACGCAAAAAATCCCGAGTATCTATAACTTCAATTTCAAAATCCTTAAACAGCCCCTTCAACTTCTTAGCCCTTCCAACAATTAAAACAAAGGGACTCTCAAATTTAAGCAATATCTGTGCACCGTAATTTAATTCATCTAAGTTTAATTTTTCAATGCTTTCAAGTTCTTTTTCCCAATGGAAATAGGGAAGTCCATAGATAATCTCCTCAGTAAGCATAGAGAGGAGCTGTGCATAACTCTCCACAAGAAGCGGAATGCTTCCCCTAAAGAACTCTATTGCATGGCTTAATTCCTCTTTTTCAAAACCTTCCCTCAACACTTTAGACCTTTCTTCGAGAATCGCATCAAAGGCCTTTCGGCACTTAGCTAATTCAGTCTCACAGGAAATCACGCTATAAGGTGCTATAATATCCCCATCTACTGGAATTCCAAAATTTACGACAGAACTTATGGAATAGCTCAATCCCTCTTTAACCCTGACTCTTTTCATAAGCCGAGATGAAAAATCAGAACCACCCCAGATAAAATTTGCGACTTTCACAGCTTCATAAACAGGGTCGTCCCTTTTAACGGCGGGGTTTATAATCTTCAAATGAGCTTGTTCAATATCCATATCCACAATGTAAATTTTGTCAAACTTAAGCAAAGGTACTTCGATAGACCGCTTTGATTTAGCGCTATTAATAGGAAGTTTTAAACGCTCCATCTTATCCTTAAAACCTATGACTTCCAGGTTAGAAACTACAACTATAGAAGAAGCAGCATTATTGATTGTCGTTGCATAATAATTTTTTACATCCTCAAGAGTTAAGCTCATTACGTCCTTCACAAAGCCAAAATCAGGCAAAGCAGCCAGTTGGGGAACTTCTTTAAAATATAGAAGATTGGCAAAATAGGAGGAGACAAATTCGGGGTCCTGAAATCCCAGCCTTACAGCAGTGAGGTAATGATCCTTCAGTCTTTTAAAATCCTCTTCCCTAAAAGCAGGCCTATTTACCAGCTCTTCAAGCTTTTTAAGTGCGTCCTCAAAAAAATTCGATAAACCGTCTATTTCAAAAGAGGAAAAGGAATACCCGGAGCGGGTTTTTATTCTAAGGCCAAGCCCTTCAAGTTCTTTGGAAAAATCAACAGGTGACTTACCTTCTGGACCCTCCATAAGAAGTCTAAAGGCAAAGTTGTGAATCCCTCTTTTCCCTGACTCGTCTATAGAACCCCTATTTAAGAGTATATTCGCATAAAAAATTGGGAGTTTGTCCTTTTTTAAATAATAGACCTTAATCCCATTACCAAGTTCGAAAAACTTAACTTCACCCCTCATTCATTATCCCTACCGTTTCTTTTTCCACAGCGAAATACTCAGAAAAGAGTGCCTTTACCTCTTCCAACGTAACTTTTTTTAAACTTTCTGGATAACTCGTAATATCCTCCAATTTACCCATAAGTTCATGCTCAGCTAAGTCAAAAACCAAGTCCCTCACTGATTCAAGGTCAAAATAATACTCAGTTAAAAGCTTATTCTTTGCTGTAATTAGGTAACTTTCATCGAGCTTTTTGATGGCCCAATAAAATTTTTCTTCAAGAATTGGCAAAGCCTCTTTAATTTCAACACCAGGATAAGGCAACCCTACCAGTACAAAAACTCCATGATCCTTTAAATAACTTGTTTCGCACTTTAGAGAAGCAAAAATGTTTCTTTCATAAACCAATTCCCTAACGAGAATCCCCCATTTCCCTCCACACATCATCTCACTCAAAACATCAAAGGTGGGTACAAGAGGGTGCCCAAAGGAAACAATCTTGAACCCAATGGCAATAATCGGGGTAGAATTTTTCCTCCTTACCTCAAATTCAACTTTTTGATTTTGCTCAGGTTCCACAGGTATTGAAAGTTTAGGTTTGCTGCTTTTATTTACCGAGGAAAAATACTTATATGCCAATTCTTTTACTTCTTCAAACTTTATCTTTCCTGCCACCGCGAGAATTGCATTCTCGGGGGTATAAAATTTTCTGTAATAATCAAGTACATCTTCTTCTTTAATTCTGTCTAAATCCCTTTCAAGACCAATAACTGGAAAACGGTATGGATGTACCTTAAAAAGCCTCCACCAGAACTCCTCCATAAAATATTCGAGAGGATTATCTACCGATGAATACCTCCTCTCATCCTTTATAACCTCCATCTCCTCCTTAAAACCCCTTAATTCTAAATTAACCATTCGATCGGCCTCCATACTCATAAATTCTTCAAGAGCCCCTGAAGGTAAATAAGCGTAGTAAATAGTGTAATCCTTTGAAGTGTAAGCATTATCATATCCCCCAAGTCTTTGAATTCTCCTTGAATACTCTTCGGGACCTATATTTTTCGTTCCTTTAAACATCATATGTTCAAGTATGTGCGAAATTCCCGTAATTCCTTCGTGTTCTGTTCTACTTCCGGCCTCGTAAAGAAGAGCCGCTGCTATCATCGTATTGTCATCATCTTCATTTACCACAATTCTGAGGCCATTAGGTAGGGTTTCTCTTAAAATTTTTAATTCCATCTTAGTAGTCAAACTCCTTTTTCATAGCCCTCTGAATTTCCCTCTCTACAATTCTCTTCTTAATCTCCTCGCGTTTTTCATAAAGTTTCTTGCCACGTCCAAGACCAAGAACAACCTTTATTAGGTTTCTTTTCTCAACAATCATTAGTGGAATCAAAGTTAGCCCCCTCTCCTTAATTTTTCCAATGAGCCTTTTTATCTCATAACGATGGAGCAATAATTTCCTTGGCCTTGTCGGATTCAATTTAGAAACTTTATCCTTTTCATAAGGTGTCACATGCATATTAAGAATGTAAAGCTCATTATCAATTATGTCGGCATAAGCCTCTTTAAGTGAAACCTTGCCTTCCTTAATTGACTTAACTTCACTGCCTTTTAAAACAATTCCCGCCTCATAAGTCTCCAGAATCTCATAATCGTGGTAGGCTTTCTGATTTTTTACAATGACTCTTTCAGGCTTTCTCTTCATTTTATTCGTAGCAAATCGAGATGCCAACTATGTCATTAGTTTCTTTTTCAATTCGATAAAAATAGTAAATTCCAAGGTTTTTGTGCTTTACTTTTATCGAAAAAAAGGGCTTAAATAAGGCCTCTCCATATGCGTTTGCATATGAAAAGCCAAAGAGGAAACCAGCAAATTTAGATGACCAGTAAAAAGCCGACTTTACCTCGTAGTTATCAACGCTATAAAAATCACCTCCAACAAAATGGTAAGGGCCAAACAAATAAAGACTTACTGCAGACTCGTATGATAAGGTCAACCCAAAAGAAAGGTTTTCAAAAGCAAAGAGACTTCTGTAAAAATCAATATTTACCCAGGCCCTGGATTCACTGAAATCGGGTCCGTAAGCGCGAATGCCATATAACGAGTAATTAAAATTCACAAAGTCAGATGAAATCTTAACCCCGACACTGCCCCGTAAAATGCCCGCACTGTAATCACCCACTTTCTGCCCATAATAATCATAAGATTCTATCTTTCCAGTCGACAGAAACTCAAGATTGAAGTCAAAATTTTTAATACTTAAACCTGAGGAAAAACTCCTTAACCCCGCAGGGTAAAAAACAATCCCATAGGAAACAGAAGGATTAAAATACTCCTGCATCAAAAATCCTCTTTCACTCGCAATTGCAAAGGGCGAAAACACTATCCTTTCATAAGGATAGCTAATAAAAACTTGGGAAAAAAGAATAAGTTTGATCATCAAACCTCTTCAGTACTGAAACCAATCACATTAAAACCTTCACACCGAATGTACGGTAAGAGATCCGCCGAGGGAAGGTCCAAAGAGTAAAACTCCGGTTGTCCAACATACTCCCTTTCCTTTGAAATCCCAGTTATACTATTGAAAAGCTCCTTAAAACTCACATGAAATCTTAAGTTAGGCAGCCTTGACCATTGCTTCCCATGTCTCACTCTGAAAGTTCCATCCCTTGTCATCCCTGTTAAAGTAAACGTGGCAGGATCAAGAACATTAACGTAATGGAGCCTCGTTATGTATATAACATCTGGTGACTCTTCTATGAGTTCCTGTACGCTCTTTTCACCACCCTTCAATTCCAGATGCCCTGCCATTGGGAACGAATTTATCGGGTCAAAAGCATGGCCAGTTGTTTTCTTTCTCAACTTTTTTGCAAGTTTTTTATCGTAGATAAAGTGTTTGAAAACTCCATTTTCAAAAATAGTGAGATTCTTTTTCTTTACCCCTTCAAAATCAAAAGGCATTGAAAAGTTCTCCTTCCTTAGAGGCCTATCTTCTAAAGTAAAACTTTCTGCAAATACTCGTTCTCCCTCCATGCCTTTCAAAAAGGATATCCCCATCTCAAGGGCAGAGGCTGAAAACCCAACGTATTGCATAAAATTAAGGACCTCTTTTAGAGCATATGGTGAAAGTATCACTGTGTATTTCCCTGGTTTTACATGAACATTCGGATATGCCATTTTTAGGAATTCCCTTATCCTCTGAGAATACTTTTCATAATTTAAAGAATCAAGGTCGGGGCTCGTGTGTTGCAGCCAAAAAGTATCTTTTTCTTCCGCATCTTCAACAATCATCGTCAGGTTCAAGGCAGTGTATGAAAAGTCGGCTCTAAGGCCTAAATTATTGAAAATTCCAACATAATTTAGACTGGACCTTAATACTCCGTGAAAAATGAAGTCTTCGGAAAATTCTCTAAAGACTCTACCAAGAAACCTACACTTATCATCAGGACCCATTTCAGCCACAGCTGGGTCAACCTGTTCATGCTCCAATTCCTTTTGTTCCTCGGGATCTGGTAGAAATGGATCTTCTTTTGCATTTAATGCACTTTCTTCAGCCATTTTCACTACCTCTAAAAGGCCATCTTTCGTAACACAATTGGTGGTAGCAACTCCACTTTTATTCCCAAATCTTACCCTCACGGTAACAGAAAGATCATTAATCCTTCCATATTGCGTAATTGTGCTCTCCATATATCTGGCATTGTCTTGAATCGAATGAATAATCATTACTTCCACGACTTGCCCATTGGAGGCCTTAATTACATCCTCCGCAATTGAATGGTATCTTTCAGTGTCTATAAATTTTCCCATCTTTGACTGTCCACTCTATTTTACCCTTTACCACGGAATTATACAAAGGGGTATTGTAAGCTCTTGATTTAATAAACGCCCTGTCAATTCTAACTTGCGCCTGAGGATTAAAACCGAAGAAAGAGGCTCGGTAACCCTTTTCAATGACTCCGAGCTGTTTGAGTCCAAGTATCTCGGCAGGCCTCAAGCTCATACTCTCTACAAGCCTAAAAAGATCTATCTTCCCCGAATTGACAAGATTTTCATATAAAACAGGAAAGGCAAAATCAAGCCATATCATACCAAAGGGTGCAGCATTGAACTCGTCCATCTTTTCAAAATCGGCATGCGGAGCATGGTCTGTTGCAATCACGTCAATAACTCCTTCCTTGAGTGCTTCAACAAGGGCCTCCCTATCCTCTGCACTCCTTAGAGGGGGGTTAACCTTGTAGTTCGTATCATATTCAACAAGCTTACTTTCATCAAACAAAAGATGATGTGGGGTAACTTCAGCCGTTACTTTTATTCCCTCTTCCTTCGCTTTCTTTATAAGTTCAATACTACTTTTAGAGCTCACATGGGCGATGTGCAAACGACCGCCTGTAAGTCTTGCGAGTTCTAAATCCCTAAAAATAGCAATGACCTCAGCAGCCACAGGCATCCCTCGAAGACCCAACCTTGTGGTGATTGCACTTTCGTTAGCAAGCCCCATGTGGGTTAAAGCTTTATCTTCTGCATGAGAAATAACAAGACCATTAAAGAACTTTACATACTCAAGGGCTCTCCTCATAACACCGCTGTGCTGAACCCAAGTCCCATCATCGGAAAAGGCCACTGCCCCACCTTCATGCATGTCAGCGAGTTCTGCCAATTCCAACCCTTTTCTGCCCTTTGTTATCGCACCACAAGGCAAAACTTCAGCTTTATCCTCTTCCTTGGATCTTCTTATAATATATTCTACGACACTTCTATTATCGCAGGGGGGATTTGTGTTTGGCATAGAGACAATAGCTACATATCCACCATGAATTGCAGCCGAAGTTCCTGTTCCAATGTCTTCCTTATGCTCTTCTCCAGGTTCCCTAAGATGAGCGTGCATATCTACAAGTCCAGGAATAAGCACAAGGCCATTGCAATCAATAATTTCTGCATCACTTGAATTAATAGAAGGTTCAACAGCGACGATAGTTCCTTCATCAACCAAAACATCAGCTTTTAAAACCTTCTTTCTTTTGACATCAACTACCTCTCCACCTTTAAAGAGCTTTTTACTCATGGGTTTTTTCTCCTCGTATAAAAAGATATAAAACTGCCATCCTTATTGCGACACCGTTGGTAACCTGGTCTAAAATCAAAGACTCCCTTTCTTGAAGAAGATCAAAGTCCAGCTCCACCCCCCAGTTTACAGGGCCAGGATGCATGATCACAGCATTTTTATTGGCTCTTTTTAACCTTTCTCTGGTAATTCCGAAATACATTCTGTATTCACGAATAGATGGGAAATAAGCTTCTTCTAATCTCTCCCTCTGGATCCTAAGAGCCATAATAACATCTTTACCCTTTACTGCCTCATCAATATCGTAACAAATCTCAACCCCAAACTCTTTAAAGTACTCTGGCAAAAGTGTGGGGGGACCAGCTAAAGTAACATTGGCACCCATTTTTCTTAATCCAAAGATATTTGAACGAGCAACCCTTGAATGAAGAATATCCCCCACAATTAAGACATTCAGGTCCTCAATTTTGCCAAACCTATCCTGCATCGTGAGCATATCAAGAAGAGCCTGAGTGGGGTGTTCGTGTGTTCCGTCACCTGCATTTATCACTGCCGCTTCTGTGTGTCTTGCCAAAAAATGGGGAGCACCAGAGGCCCAATGTCGAACGATAAAGGCATCAGCTTTCATAGCATCGATGTTCAACAGGGTATCCAGAAGAGATTCACCTTTCTGAACCGCTGAACCCTTCGTGGAAACGCTCACTGTATCAGCCGAAAGTCTTTTAGCCGCAAGATCAAAGGAGGACTGGGTCCTTGTAGATGGTTCGAAAAACATATTTACAACGGTTTTCCCCTTCAGTGTGGGAACTTTCTTAATAGGCCGTTCCAGAATTTCCCTCATAGATTTAGCAGTTTCAAGGATAATCTCAATCTCTTCCCTTGTAAGATCTTCAAGGCCCAAAAGATCTTTTCTTTTTATTTGCATTTCCATCTTTTAACTCCTTAGAAATAATCCACATACTCCTGTGGATGCGGCAAAAGATTAACTCTATTATACTCTTCCATTTTCAAATCTATCCATTTGTTAATCATATCCTCCGTAAAAACCCCATCGACAGTCAAGAACTGGTGATCTTCTTTAAGGGCATCTAAGGCTTCTTTTAAATTAGATGGAAGAAGCTGAACCCTTCCAGACTTAACAGATTCTATGTCCACCTTCCCTTCAAAGGGCTCACCAGGATCAATTTTATTCCTTATGCCATCTAAACCCGCAAGAATAATTGCTGCAACCCCAAGATAGGTATTCATTGTCGCATCAGGAGGCCTATATTCAATGTCCACATCCTTTCCCTTTGCATAACCTGGAATTCTAATCGCTGCTGTTCTGTTAGCCAGAGCGTAGGTGATGGCTACAGGGGCTTCAAAACCTGAGTAGAGTCTCTTATAGGAATTTGTAGAAGGGTTCACAAAGGCACTAAGGGCACGCGCATGCCGAAGAAGTCCACCAATGAAATGGAGAGCCGTTTCACTAAGGCCAAGGTTTCTCTCATTTCCATAGAAAACAGATTCGCCCTTCTTAGCTAAGTACATATGAAAATGGAACCCATTTCCTGGCTCATTGAAAAGGGGCTTAGGCATAAATGTGGCCTTAAAACCATACTTTTCAGCGACACTTTTAATGACAAATTTGGCAGTTTCAACCTGATCACATACCTTTAGTGCACTGCCAAATGTCAGTTCGATTTCGTTTTGACCGTACCCACCTACCTCATGATGGTGGTATTTTGTATTAATTCCAGCTTTTTTAAGGAGTTGCACGATCTCCGTTCGGAGTTCAAAAAATGCATCATAGGGTTCCGCAACATGGTAGCTCGACTTTAATCTTTTCTCTTCTACAAACTCTATATAATAACCTGTTTCGTCAAAATCTACTTCCTGAAATACATAAAATTCAAGCTCAGGAAGAATATGAACATCTTCTGCTACATCAAGTTTCCTCACAAGCTCGAGTGCTTTACGAAGTACATTTCTCGGATAAACGGGATAGGGTTCTTGGGTATCAGAATAGTAGAGGTCCGAATAGACTACAAGTACTCCTTCTCTCACTGGATCGAGAAAGGCACTCTCAAGATCAGGAAACAACCTCATATCTGAATTATGGACTTCGGCATATCCGGGCACACTCGATCCATCAATCCCTATTCCCTTGCTAAACCCCTTTAAAAAGTACGAGGGCTCAATACTGACATGTCTTAACTTTCCAAGAATGCAGTGAAACCAGAGATCAACTACTCTGATCTCGCCCTTCTCAATTAAATTCTGGATTGTTTTTACTTCCATTTTTCCCCCTTATAGATTTTCAATGTCAACCTTTCTAATGTTGTTCGCCCTCTCACCAAGAAAAAGGCTAATAAGACTCTCATAGTGAGGTGGAATATCGGTCAGGTATAAATCTAAATTCCCACCCTCACCATTTAAAAGCCTATTTACATGCAAGTAATTATAAACTTCCTTTGCAACCTCTTCAGCAGGGTCAACAAGTACTATTTTATCACCCAACACCTCTTTGATTGTAGATTTTAACACTGGATAATGCGTACATCCAAGTATTACGGTATCGACCTTCTCTCTTAATTCAAAAAGGTAATGCTCTGCAATACTTTTTGCAATCGGTCCGGAGGTCATGCCTTCCTCAGCAAGGGGAACAAAAAGAGGACAAGCCTTACCAATGACTTCATAGCCTTCAGGAAAAAGTTTTTTGTGGGCCTCGCTTTTTACCGTAGCAATTGTTCCAATTACCCCAACTCTCCTGCTCCTTGTCTCTTTAATTGCTACTTTAACACCTGGCTCTACAACTCCAAAAAAAGGAACATCCTTAAAAGTTTCTTTTAAATAATCCAATGCTACGCTTGAAACCGTATTACACGCAACGACGATGAGCTTTACACCCATCTTCACAAGAAAATTAGCATCCTGAAAGCCAAATTTTTTTATCGTCTCCGCCGATTTATTTCCATAAGGCACCCGTGCAGAATCACCCAGGTAAACGATATCTTCTTTTGGCAAAAGCTTTCTTATCTCCCGAACTACTGTAAGGCCACCTATACCCGAATCAAATACTCCTATTGGTTTTTTACTGGCTGCTTCGTTCATAGGCAATTTTAAACTTTATTATACCATCGACTATAGCCTCTGCAATTTTTTCCTGATACCTATAATCCTTCAATTTTCTTGCTTCATCCCTATTTGTTAAAAAGCCTACCTCAACAAGAATAGAGGGTGCATAAACCCCTTGCAAAACGTAGAATCCAGCCTGTTTGACCCCCCTATCAATACCACCGACGAGATTCACAAGAGACTCCTGCACGAAATAAGCAAGATCTTGCGATTCTTTCAAAAACTCATACTGTGCCATATCACCAAGAATCATAGTCAAAATATCACCGTTATCGGCTTTTTTACCAACCTCATACTTAATAACTGAGTTTTCAAAGGCGGCTACAGATCTTTCCCATTCGGTTCTGGCTTCGGAAAGGAAGTAAGTTTCAATGCCCCGTGCCTTACTACTCTTAGGTGCGTAATTGCAGTGAATCGAAACAAAAAGGTCTGCCTTGTATTTTTGGGCAATCCGTGCCCTTTCTCCCAACGTAACAAAATAATCACCGTTTCTCGTTAAAATTACTTTAATCCCCAGTTTTTCAAGCCTTTTCTTCACTCGTCTTGCAATTTCTAAAACTACCTCTTTTTCTATAACTCCATTTGCCACTGCACCGGGGTCATGCCCCCCATGTCCTGGGTCTATCACCACGACTCCGATTTTTCTTTCATAGGTTTTCTCAGGCTTAGCTTCTCCTTTCTCAGAAAAAGCTGGAATTTGAGGAGTGCTAACTTCCGTTGGGGCCCTGCCTTGGAAAGTCAAAACCAATGACATAGGCCTTTTTGAAATGGAATACTTCACGCCATCATTAAGAGTTATAAGGAAGGTAACACCCTCAGAAGTGTGTCTAATACGAACAGTTTTGACAAACTCTCCATATATCTTTCTCCCGGCCAAACCACTGTAAAAACCGCTTTTTATAAACACGTAAACCGTATCACCACTTTGAAAAACAAGGGGCGAAAGGTCTCTATTATGATCAATTCTTAATGAATCCCCATCAAGAACAAAACTCTTAACGCTTGGCGGATACTTAGAAATAATGTAACGCTTATTTTTGTAATCCCAGTAATAGGTCTGAGCTTCAGAAAACCAGGTTAAAATATAACCCCAGGTTTCTGCATCAAGAAAAACGGCGCTGTCATCAATATAAACATTTTCAAGGGGTATAGTATCATTCCCCAGCCAGGCCTTTTTCTTCTCTATATTTAACCTGGCCTTCTTAGCAGCAGAATGAAGCTCAATAACAGAATCCGATACAAAGGATTTACACTTAAGAAAATTAACAATATCTCTGTAAGGGATAAAATCAATACCACCAACATTCAGTGGGTTGAAATTTACAACTTCGAAGGCTATCAAAAACTGTAAGAAAATATTACACACGTTTATATTTTAAAGAAAATCTGAGGTAATTCCAATAAGCCTGAGGGGG